>Ga0208544_10000674_pt1 | contig 25519 bp, 16 predicted proteins | sample DEB08_DNA_9_FD_184526 | JGI IMG/M metagenome (GOLD analysis project Ga0208544, IMG submission 184526) | Aqueous microbial communities from the Delaware River and Bay under freshwater to marine salinity gradient to study organic matter... | ecosystem: Environmental > Aquatic > Marine > Coastal ... | reverse complement strand
CCGCAGTCTTCGCCCACCCCACCCCAAAACCACCAAATCCCCCCCTCAGGCAGCGATTAGCCACCTCGCCGGGTCTATCCCCTGAGCGGCCGCCCTTCCAGGCGCCCGCCATTCCTGTTTTTTACTACGTTTTGGAATCAGTTAAAAAAAGTCCAGCTTTGCTACCCCGCACAGCCAGGCTGTTTATTGCTAACTCAATTCCATATCCCTGCCCCATGAATCGATTTATTACCTCCCTTTGTTTGGTCTTTATGGCCAGCGTGACCTGTTTATCTGGCCAGTTGGCGGCCCAGGACCAGGCCTTCATCTTTGGCGATGAGTACATTGGCTGTGACAACGCCTGCGGCAACTGGTTTGTCGAATTCCCCGTGAGTGACCTCTACCTCTACAATTGGCAAATCATCAATGGCAACGCGCCCAATGCCGAAGTCGTCTACGAATTCCAATCGGAGGGCTACGTACCCCTGCGCTGGTGCAATATCCCCCCCGGCAGTTATACGATCCTGCTGACCGTCAGCGGCCCCGACGGCAATGGCATCGCAACCGGCCAGTACAGCTTTTTCGTGGAAGATTTTTCCAACTTCGCCAACGGCATTGCCTACGGGTCCCACACCACGGCTTGCGAACAGGATTCTTTCGCCCTCGTCTTTCCGACCACCAATGCCGACTGCTACGAGGTCTGCGTAGGCTCGGTTTCCACCCTTTCGCTAACGGAAATCATCCTGACGGATAACGCGGGCGGCACCACGGTGGTCGTCGACCCCTCCCAGGGCAACTGGTCGGTGACCAACGGCCAACTGGACATGGTCACCCCGCCGGAAACCGGCAATTTCAACCTGCCCGAAGTCAATTCGCTCCCTGGGCAAACCGTGTGCCTGCCCCTCACCGTCAATAATTTCGACAATATCCTCGGCTTCCAGTTCAGCATCAACTTCGACCCTACCATGGTCAGCTTCCTGGGGACGCTGAATTTTGTGTCGCCGCTTCAGGGCCTGGTCATCGGCACGCTCGGCAACCCAACTTCCGATGGCAGCATTGCCGTGGGTTGGAATACCTCGGGCAGTACCGCCGGAGTGACCCTGAACGACGGAACGGTCATTACCCAACTCTGTTTTCAGGTGCTGGGCAATGCGTCTTCGGCGGTGGTCTTTTCGCAATCACCCACTCCAGCGGAAGTCATTGGTGCCAACCAGCAATTTATTCCTTTCGATGGCCACGACGGCGCCATCAACATCAATACCTCCGCCCCGACGTCCATCTCCATTCGCTGGGACGAGGCAGGTGCCGGACGCGCTACCTATACCTTTTTCTATTTCAATGCCCAGGGTTGTGAGGTGTTTGCCCAGATCGATTTTTGTTTCGATGTCCTGGATCCACCTACGGCCAACTTCACCACCCAGCCCCCCGTTGGTCCCAGCGGAATCCTGGAAATTTGTGAAGGTCAGCCCGTATTTTTCACCAGCGAAAGCACTACCGCCGAGACTTACCTGTGGGATTTTGGCGACGGCGGCGGCTCTTCTCTGCCCAACCCGCAGCATACCTATTTCTCGGCGGGCTCCTACGAGGTAGCGCTCATCACCGCCCGCGGCTGCGAATGCGCCGACACCAGTCGGCTGACCATCGTGGTAGAAGGCAACGATGCCCCTTTTGTGGATTGTGTGGCCACCATCTGCGAGGGCACTTCCGTGACCTACACCGCTACTACTGGCTGTAGTGCCTACAACTGGAATATCAGCGGCAACGGCACCATCCTGGACGGTGGCGGCAGCAACGACGACTTCATCACCATCCAGTGGGGCGCGGGCCCCATCGGCGAGATCACCCTGGAGACGGCCAGCTGCCCGAGCCTGAGTACCTGCACCACGGCCGCCTACATCCAAATTCCCATCGTGTCCAGTGCCGTCACCATTGCCGGGCCGGAACGAGTCTGCCGGGGCGAGCAGTCGGTCTATTCGGTGCCGCCCTTCGAGGGGACCACTTTCAACTGGACGGTCTCCCCCTTCGGCACCATTATCGCGGGCCAGGGTACGCCCAGCGTCACCATCGAATGGTTCAACGGGCCCATCCCCAATGCCGCCCAACTGGTGAGCGTCGACTACAGCAATTGCTACCTCGGCTGCGGGGGCAGCGGCCAGTTGGGGGTCCAGATCAAACCCGAATACTACCTGACGGGCACCATCGAAGTGTGTGAAAACGGAACGGCCGATTATGCGGTCGTGAATACCCAAACCAACCTTGGCTTTCCGGCCAACTTCTCGGTAGTGGCCAGCGACGGCAGCACCGTATGGACCAGCCCAGGTACCGGAACGACCTTTCCCATCAACTGGACTTTTGGCCCCGGCGATTACACCGTGGTAGCCGTGCCCCAGAACCCACTTGATTACTGCACCCCAGGGGCGGAGTTTCCCGTCAAGGTCCTCGCCCTGCCCGCAGCGGTGGCCAATATCGTAGGGCAAAGTGCCATTTGCCCAGGTATTGCCTACACCTACCGCGTGCCCAGCCCGCTGGTGGGCCAGCGCTACCGTTGGTCGGTCACCAACGGGGGCAGTACCACTGTCCGCGAAGGCACCTCCATTGCCGTGGTCTGGGCGGCCAGTGGCCCTTATGCGCTGAGCGTGACGCGGCTGAGCCCACCCCTGTTCTGCGCTTCGGCGGCAACCAACCTGGCCATCAGCCCCGTGAGTGGGTTTACCCTTAGCGGGGACAACCAGGTCTGTTTGGACCAATTGGCAACCTATACCAGCGACCAAACGGGCGACGTGTTCTACCGTTGGTCCATTGTGCCCGCCACCGCCGGTACCATTACCGGTGACCCTACCGCCGGCACCATCGACGTGCTGTGGCACAGCGCCGGCGCAGCCACGGTGGTGCTCGATATTTGCGGCCAGCAGGAAACCTTCAACGTGACGGTCAACGCGCCACCCCAGCCCTTGGTCAACCACCCGGCAGCCTTGTGCCCGGGCACCACCGCCACGGTGAGCACCAGCGCGGGTTACGCAACCTATTCCTGGCAAGACGCCGAGGGTAATGTGCTGGCCACCAGCCCCACCACCGACCTGGGTGGCGGCTACTACCGACTGGAAGTAACCGACGCCCTGGGCTGTCTGGGCCGAACAACCTTCAACATCTACGAATATCCGGCTTCGGATATCAGCATCAGTACGCCCGATTTTACCCTCTTTTGCAATGTGTCCCCTTCGTCTAACCTCTACGCCGTGAATACGGCCGATGGGTATGCCTACCAGTGGCTGCAAAACGGCACCCCCATTGCCGGTGCTACGGGAGCCAACTACCTGGCCGAAGCCTACGGCAATTACCAGGTAGGTATTGTGGACGAAAACGGCTGTAGCTTCACCTCCAATGTCATCAACGTGGCCGAAAATTGTGGCGATATTGGGGGTACCGGCGGCGGCGCGGGTTGCAACAATCCCGGCCACAACTTCACCACCACGGACAATGGCTTATGCTACGACCGGTCGTTTACCGCCGTAGCCACGGGCAGCATCCCCGGCAGCATCACCTGGAGTTTTGACGACCCAGGGAGCGGCAGCAACAACTTCGCCACCGGCGCCAACGCCAGCCACGTCTTTTCCCGACCGGGCTTTTTCCGGGTACGCATGGTGGCCGCCTACGACGACGGCATGGGGGGGCAGGTGCTCTGCCGACAGATTACCCCGGAAACCATTCTGGCAGTTGCCAACTTCGACTACGACGGCGTGTGCCCCGGCGCTCCGGTACAGTTTTACGACCTGACCACCTACCTGAGCCTCACCAGCATCGTGGCCTGGAGCTGGGATTTTGGCGACCCGGCCAGCGGGGCCAACAACACGGCTACGGCTAAAGATCCCACCCACATCTTCTCGGGTGGCGGCGACTACAACGTGACCCTGACCATTACCACGGCCGCCGGCTGCCAGGCTACCACCACCCAAACCGTCAGCATTTACCCCTTGCCAGCCACCACCTTCGCCGAACCCGACGTGACTTGCGCCGCCACCGCCCTGGCCTTCGTAGCCGACGTGGAAGCGACGGTAGCCGACGTAAGCTGGAATTTTGGGGAACCCGCTTCCGGCGCGGCCAATACCTCTACCTTGTTCAACAGCTACCACAGCTTTGGGGCATCCGGTAGTTATACCGTGAACCTGGAAGCAACCAGCGTGTACGGCTGTGTCAACAACTTCAGTCGCGCCGTGAGCATCACCCCCAATGGCCTCGCGGGTGAAATTGACCCCGCCGGGCTGAGTAACCTTTGCGAAGGCGACACCCTCACCCTGACGGCGCCCGCAGGAGGAGCAACGGCCTGGGCCTGGTCGAACGGCGAGCTGACCCCCAGTATTGCGGTCGCTACCGCCGAGGCCTACACCGTGACCCTCACCAGTGCCGAAGGTTGTACCTATACCCCCGCGGCAGCCATCGTGGACGTGATCCCTGCGCCGCAAAGCCCCATCCGGGCGGTCACTTACAACGACTTCAACCAACCGACCACCTATACCTACGACACCCTGATGGTGTGCTACGGCGAACCTGTTTTCCTGGAAACCGAGCAGCAGGCGGGTTACACCTACGTGTGGTCGAGTGGCGATACCGACAACAATACCGAGTTTTCGGAAAACCGCGGCAACCTGCTTACGGCAGGTGAATACCTGATCACGATGACGGTGACCAATACCACTTCGGGCTGTAGCGCCGTGGAAGGCTTCCTGGTCATTGTGCACCCGACGCCCGCCATTCCGCTGATCAACAGCGGGCCCGGTACGCTGTGTGCCGGCACGAATGCCACCCTGACGGTGGGTAATCCGGCCGGTGACGTCGTCTACTTTTGGAGCAACGGGGACAGCGGCACGTCCGTGGTGACCGACGAAGCCGGAGCCTACCTGGTCACCGCCATCAATGCCTTCGGCTGCCGCAGCGACAGTGAGGTGACCGAAATTTTGGCCGGTCCCGACATCAGCCTGGTACCCAGCGGCTGCCACACCCGCTGTGCGCCCGACACCCTGTGTTTGCCCACCATTCCCAACGTTGTCAGCTACCAGTGGTACCAGGACGGCACGTTGATTCCCGCGCCAGCGGGCTCGGTACCCAACCTGGTCATCAGCCAAAGCGGGGTGTACACCCTGGAAATGCAGGATGCCAGCGGCTGTGTGCAAACGAGCAATCCGCTCACCATAGAGCTGTTGTCGGGCTTCGGCACGATCCAGGGGCAGGTGTTTTACGACCGGAACGACAATGCCCTCATTGATGCCGCCGACAGCCTGGCGGGCAGCATCAACGTGGTGCTGGCTAACAGCGGTGGCCCCCTGGCTACCATCACCACCGATACGTTGGGCAACTACGGTTTTGTGGGCGTACCCGAAGACAACTACACCGTCAGCATCGATACGCTGAGCGTACCGGCGGGTTGGCGGCCACTGATACAATCGGTAGATACCACCTTCGTGGGCTGTGCCCAGGAGGTTGTATTGTCCTGGTTGCTGGTGCCGGATTGCAGCTTCGATACGACCTTCGTGGCCAGTGTGTGTGCGGGTGAAGATTTTGTCTTCAACGGACAACCCTACGCCATTGGGACCACCAATACGGTGCAGCTGACCCCGGTGCTGGGCTGCGATACCACCTTCACTTTCACGGTAGCCGCTTTGCCGACGAGTTCGGAAGTGCTGGCCGTGCAAGTGTGCCCCGGCGAAAGCTACACCTACGGGGGGCAGGCCTACCCCGTCGGAACCAACCTGACCATCGCCCTGACCAACAGTGTGGGTTGCGATTCGCTGATCCAATTGCAGGTGTCGGCCCTGGCGACCAGCACCACCGTACTGGCGGTAGCGGTGTGTCCCGGTGAAAGTTATGCTTACCAGGGGCAAAATTACCCCATCGGTACCGATGTGACCCTGACGCTGAGTGGCGGCACGGGCTGCGATTCGCTGGTTCAGCTGCAGGTGTCGGCTTCCCCCACCAGTACGGAAGTGCTGGCCGTGCAGGTGTGCCCGGGCGAAAGCTACGCCTACCAGGGGCAAACCTATCCGGCGGGCACCAACCTGACCATCACCCTGACCAACAGCGTGGGCTGTGATTCGCTGATCCAATTGCAGGTGACCGAGCCCCCGGCCGCAGTGGTGGCCCTGGCTACCGAAGACAGCTGCCCGGCGGGCACGGGTACGGGCCTGCTCACCGCAACGCCTACTGCCGGTACGCAACCCTTCTTATTTGCCCTGGACGGGGGGGCGTTGCAGGCAGCACCCAGTTTTACAGGACTAGCACCGGGCAGTTACGACCTATTGATCGAAGATGCGACGGGTTGCCGGTACACGGAAAATTTCTTCGTAGACGCGCTGCCGGCCCTGGTGGTCAAAGCGGCCGATGCCCTACTGCCCTGCGAAAGCAATATGGTGCAGCTCCAACCCGAGATCCTGAGCGGCGACGATGGCCAGCTGCAATTCCTTTGGAGTGACGGCGTGACCACCCTCGACCGGGAAGTAACGGCACCGGGCACCCTCCAGTTGCAGGTGTCGAACGGCTGCGAAAGCGTAGGGGTATCCCTAGCGGTTACGCCCGCAATAACGGCCGATAGCGACCAGCTGGTTTACGTACCCAACGCCTTCTCGCCGAATAACGACGGCGCCAACGACGCGTTTCAGATTTACCCCAACCTCGACGCACAAATCGAAAAGCTTACCTTCAAGGTGTACAACCGTTGGGGAGAGCAGGTTTTTGTGGCCCAATCCTGGGACGACCAGTGGCTGGGCACGGGCCGCGGCCGTCTGGCGCCTGCGGGGGTTTATGTATGGTTCCTGGAAGCTACCGCCAACGTCTGCGGGCAGACCCTTGAGGTGCGCCAGCAGGGCGAAGTGCTCTTGATTCGGTAAGGGAATCATTGCCTCTGCCGACGGGCAGTTCGTGCCCCAAAAAAATATTACCCGCTCCTCGCGGAATCAGCGGCCGGAAAGCAGTAGCATTTCGGCCGCTTTTTTTTACCTTTGAAGGCTACAGCTATAACAAGACCTTACACTCAACAAAATAATCAGATATGTCTTTTGATGTTACGGGTAAACTCCACAAAAAGTATCCCACCGAAAACAAAACAGACAGTTTTCAGACCCGCGAATTTGTCATCGTAGTAGAAAGTGGCAATTATCCACAATACGTTAAGTTTCAAATGACCCAAGACCGTTGTGCGATCATTGATCCTTTCGAAGAAGGCCAGGAAGTCAAAGTACATTTTGACCTGCGCGGACGGGAATGGAACGACAAGTACTTCACCAACCTCAATGCCTGGCGTATTGAAGCCGGTGGACAACCTTCGGCCGCCGCACCTGCTTCCACAGAAGGCAATTTCTTTCCTACGGCCGATGACGAACCGGGTAGCGCAGCTGCCGATGACGATCTGCCGTTTTAAAAGACAACAGCCATGTCCGGGCAACTTTTTGACAATCACGGCCGGCCCATCAATTACCTGCGCCTGGCAGTTACCGACCGGTGTAACCTGCGGTGCTTCTATTGCATGCCGGAGGAAGGGATCGACTACGTGGCCCGCGAAGAACTGCTCAGCTACGAAGAGATGCTCCGCATGGTGCGTACGCTGGTGCCGCTGGGTATCCATAAAATCCGACTGACGGGGGGCGAACCCTTCCTGCGGCGTGATTTTATGGATTTCCTGCGGGCCATCAGCCGCATTCCCGGGCTGGAACAGATTCACCTGACCACCAACGGGACCCTCACCGAGCCACACGTGCCCGAGTTGAAAGCCCTGGGGGTCCGTTCGGTCAATCTCAGCATCGATACCCTGGACCGGCAACGCTTCCACGAGATCACGCGGCGCGACAGCCTGCCCCAGGTGCTGGCTACCCTGGATGCCCTGATCGCCCACGGCATCACCACCAAGATCAATGCCGTGGTGATGGATGGCCGCAACATCGAGGACATCCTGCCCATGGTAGCCATGACCCACGACTACCCGGTGAGCGTGCGCTTTATCGAGGAGATGCCCTTCAACGGCGGCGACGCCCACTACACGAAACTGCCCTGGGACCACCACCGCATCATCGCACACATTCGGGCGGCTTACCCAGGGTTGGAAAAACTGCCCGATCCGCCGAGCAGTACCTCCTACAATTACCAGATTCCGGGTCACCAGGGTAGCGTGGGGGTCATTGCGGCCTACTCGCGCACCTTTTGTGGCACCTGCAACCGCATCCGCATCACCCCCCAGGGCCTGCTGAAGACCTGCCTCTACGACCAGGGCGTATTCAACATCCGCGACCTGGTGCGGGCTGGCGCCACCGATGCCCAACTGCAAGACGCCTTCACCACCGCCCTCCAGCACCGCGCCGTAGACGGCTGGGAAGCCGAAGGCCGCCAAACCAAAGACCCCACCGGACGCGAGAGCATGGCGACCATTGGCGGATAACGGGAAAAGGGGGCGATTAACCATCATCAATTCCAAAAGACCATGTCTTCTTTTACCCACCTCGACGAATCCAATAACCCCAGCATGGTAGATGTGGGCGACAAGGCCACTACCCGCCGGACGGCCCGGGCCCAGGCCATCGTGGTGCTCGGGGATGCCATTATGGATAAACTGGAACACAACGACATTCAAACCAAGAAAGGCCCCGTATTTCAGACGGCGATCCTGGCGGGCATCATGGCCGCCAAAAAGACCAGCGACCTGATCCCGCTCTGCCACCCGCTGGCCCTGGAAAAAGTGGGCGTAGCCATCACCGTCAACGCCGCCCGCGAGGTGGTCATCACCTGCACCGCCCGCCTGACCGGCAAAACGGGCGTAGAGATGGAAGCCCTCACCGGCGCCAGCGTGGCCGCCCTCACCATCTACGACATGTGCAAGGCGTTCAGCCACGATATTGTGATCAGGGAGGTCCGTTTGCTGGAAAAGACGGGGGGGAAGTCGGATTATAAAACAAGCTAAACCATGGCCAAAGCTCACCAAAAACATACCGCCCTCAACCGCCCCGCCTACGGCGAATTCCACCTGCAGGAATGGGCCTTCATTGGCGCGCCCTGTGGGGTCATCCAGGAGCTGGCGGCGAAACTGACCAAAGCCACGGCCGAACACTACCGCCTGGCTTACGCCGATGCCGACCACGCCGCTGGCGACGAGGCCAGTCAGCTGGCCGTGCCCGGCAGCGCCCTGGTGTACACAGACCAAATCAACTACCACCGCTACGATTTTGCCGAAGCGCAAAACCCCTTCCAGCGCCGCCCCCTGTTTCAGGACGTGGATGGCGTGCTGGTGAACGGCAATCATTTTAGCGGTAAGCGCCAAATCGTCATTTTGGATCCGCGCAAGGCCGACAGCCTGCGCCGCAAGCTGGACCGGCTGACGGACGTGGCCCTCCTCCTGACCACCGAAGCTCAACCGAAACCCTACAATTTTCTGCTGGCACACCTGGGCGACCGCCGCCCCGTGCTCATGCCCCTGGGCGATATCAATGGGATCATTCAGTGGTTGCGGGCCCAACTCACCGCGGCCCGGGCGCCGCTGTACGGCCTGGTGCTGGCCGGTGGCAAAAGCCAGCGCATGGGCGCCGACAAGAGCCTGTTGGATTACCACGGAATGCCGCAACACGAATACGTGGCCCAGCAGCTGAGTGGGCTGTGCCAGCAAGTGTTTCATTCGGTGCGGGCCGGGCAGGAACTGGCCGGAACCGCCCCCGTTATTCCCGACACCTTTACGGACCTGGGGCCCTTCGGGGCCATCTTATCGGCCTTTCGGGAGCACCCTACGGCGGCCTGGCTGGTGGTGGCCTGCGACCTGCCGCTGCTCGACGGCGCCGCCTTGCAAGCACTCATCCAACAACGCAACCCCTCCCGGCTGGCAACGGCCTTCCACAACCCCGCCACCGGCTGGCCCGACCCCCTGGTCACCATCTGGGAACCGCGGGCGTATCCGGTGCTGCTGCAATTTCTGGCGCAGGGCTACAGTTGCCCCCGCAAGGTGCTGATCAATTCCGCTATCCAGCTGGTCACCCCTACCGATCCGGCAATTTTGACGAATGTGAACGCGCCGGAAGAACGGGAACAGGTGCTGGGGCTGTTGAAGAAGGGGTGACATCGGTTTTTTACCACGGAGGTTTTTTTTTACCACGGAGGGCATGGAGGTTTTTTGCCACCAAGGCTCCAAGGACACCAAGGCTTTTTTACCACAAAGGGCATGGAGGGGACAAAGGGCATGGAAGGGACAAAGGGTACAGAAGGTTTTTTGCCTCCAAGGCTCCAAGGACACTAAGGTTTTTTTGCTACGGTTTTTTTTGACCACAAAGGGCATGGAGGGGACAAAGGGCACAGAGGTTTTTTGCCACCAAGGCTCCAGGGACACTAAGGTTTTTTTGCCACGGTTTTTTTTGACCACAAAGGGCATGGAGGGGACAAAGGGCACAGAGGAGGGCACGGAGGTTTTTTTGCCACAAAAGCACAAAAGGCACAAAAATTTCACCAAACCAAGTTTTGTGGGATTTGGTGTTTTCCGTGTTAAAAAATACAGGCATTCATAGCCGTCTATTCAATTTCTTCATAATAGTAGGAGTAGTCAATTCCTTTCATAAACATTTCTCGGCTATCAATTTGGTCGGTAAGGGCATTGCTTAACAAAGCTTTCAGTGCGCTACTGCTAGTCGTACTTTTTACCATGGCATCCATGTATTCGGTCTTACCGATTTTACTCCAATCCACGCATGTCTTTAGGCGTTTTTTCAATATCAAATCCAGCCATATTCGGGTGGTTCTGCCATTACCTTCCAGGAATGGATGGGCTATGTTCATTTCCACATATTTTTCAACGATGGCGTCCAATGTATTTTCGGGCATTGCATCTATCTGCTTTAAAGTCGTATCCAGAAAGCGAGCCATGGCAAATTGAAAACCTCCCTTCGAAATATTTTTTTGCCTGATTTGCCCGGCAAAATCATACAAGCCTCCAAACAAATAGGCGTGAATTTGTTGCAAACCCTTGGTGGTACCTACTTCAATGCTTTGGATAAATGGGCCATCAAACAGGGCATACGCTTTGGTCTTGCTCTTTCCATCAATCGTTTCATCGCTGTAGGTAAACCATTCGATAAAGCGGTTGGCTTTTGTGCCGGGAAAAGTTTTGCCCAAGGCAATGATGCCTTCGTAATCGAGCAGATCTGTTTTGTATTTTTTGCCGTCTGCCGCAGTTAATTTCAGTTGGGTAGTGGCACTAACCAACTGGCTATTTTCTTTCTTGAGCTTGGCTTTCAGGTATTTCCAGTAGTTGCGGGTTTTGGCATAGTCATCCTGGTCGGTAAGGACAGCTACAATATCCAAGACCGAAAACCACCACTTGGCGTTCTGATCGTCCCATAGGGCCCGAACTTCGCGGTCGTTAAAAAAACGGATGGATATTTTTTGCTGCTCCTGCATGGCGCTCACGCTGCTAAAACCATCGCTCGCTGGCTGATGTATTTGTTTGACATAATTTACTCAAAGATAAAGTAAATTGGGCTAGGTTGGATGGGATTGGGCAAGATGTGCCTGAGAACTGGGTGTGGGCTGTTGAGGAGGGTTTGGGGGGGATGGGGGTCAGACGATCGGAATGTGGGGGGGGGGCGGATGGATCGGAATACGCACTTTAAAAATTAATCTCAGTATTAAGTCCTACTACAAACTGATTTTTTCCACCATTTGCAGGGTGTCGTACGTACGAATTAGGTATGCCAATTTCCGAGAGTTGTGATTCTGGTTTTCTTCCCAATGCTATAATTTTATGAATATCAAATATTTGCAACAGTTCTTCTAAAAAAACTTTCCCTTCTGCCAATTCTTTATTTGTAGGAGTTCGGTTTGTTTTTATGTCGTCAATAGAATGTGGGTGAAAGGGGAAAATATTCCAAATCAAGGGCTTTACAGCAAGTTTGGAAATTTCAGACCATACGATAGTAGCAGACATTTCATTTTCTAGCTTTTCAGGTTCATTAATAAATTGCATTTGTTCGGTTTCAAAAAATGGATTTTCAGACAATACCTTCTCGCTTGTAAATGGAATTCCCGATAGCCGACAACCTTTATAACCTGGTGCTTCACCTAAAATCAAAAAGCGCGGATTTATCCTTTTCATTTTGGTTAAGTAAACTTTTAAATTATGCCTTCTTATTTGACTCTCAACAGTGTCACCAAAATAGAGATTGGTCGTTCCGTTTGTTTTTAGAACAAGCGAAAGTCTTGATATAAAATTTTCAATTTGCCTCACTATTTTGTCTTTTCTAAAGCGTACTAAATTTTTCATGTATTCCATCCACGCTAACAACTATTACTTCTGAGCATTGAGCCCACTATTAATCAACTCTTTCACCACACCAAACATCATGGCAGAGAAATCTTCTTTGAACTCTTTATTGTCCGAATACAACTTGTACAAATCAAAGTTGGTGGTGATGTGCTTGAGCAGTTCTTCTCCAACAATTTTATCACTGGTGATTCTTGCGTTCTGTTCGTCCGAATGCTGGATTGAACTGATTAGTTCATTGTTCTTGGCGACATCTGCGGCAATGTTTTCAGCCATTCGTCGCACTTTATCCGCATCTTCAAACTCAGTTCCGTAACGATCATTGAATGTTTGGAGGATGTTGGATAGCCTATCAATTTCAGGGTCATTTGCCCCGCCCCTCATTTCCGTTGGAATGGGTTTCAAATCTTCTCCTTGTTCTAAAAACACATTGGTTGTCGATTCCAATTGAAGCCGGTAACTATCCATATCTATGTTATCCAAAACACCTTTGGCTAAATCCACTGATGTATCTCCACCGAGCTTGTTTTGCAGGTGATTCAGGAAAATGTAAAGCCTTTCTAAATAGGGGTTTTCAAATGGTACAATTTGGGAAAGAAAAATATACAGGCGAACATAAGTCTTAACCTTTGCCCTGAAATCGGCTTGCTGTTCTTCTGCTAAATTATCCCTAAAAATCGCCGTCGATTCATCTAAAGAAGCGTGCAATTGGTCAACGGGCACATTGGCCAAAATCTTATTCGAAAATTCAGCCACTTGCTCACGCGAGTACACCTGATAATTGTCCAAAGCATCCTGCAAGTCAAACAGTTTATTGGGGTCGGTTGCTTCGCCTAAAATGGTACTTTCAAAATAAGGCTTGAAAGCATTTTCTATGTCTTCGGCGGTGTTGGCAAAGTCCAGCACAAAGGTGTCTTTCTTTAACGGATGACTCCTATTCAGTCTTGAAAGTGTTTGCACCGCATTCACGCCACCCAACTTTTTATCTACATACATGGTATGCAAAAGCGGTTGGTCAAAGCCTGTTTGATATTTATTGGCCACCAACAGGAATCGGTATTCGTTTTTTTCAAATTCTGTGGGAATGGAGCTACTGGAAAAACCATTCAAACTGGCTTCCGTTTCTCCATCTATTTCGCCAGAAAATGCTACCACCGCTTTGTAAGGACTGTTGATCGCTTTCAAGTAAGCATCAAAAGCCTTTTTGTACTGCACCGCATTTTTCCGGCTACTGGTCACCATCATGGCTTTGGCCTGACCACCCATGCGCTTTTTCTGAATCACGTTTTCCATAAAATGGTCAACCATCAGTTTTGACTTTTTCTTGATGGCGTGTTCATGGCTTTCTACATAAGCTTTGAGTTTCTTCTGCGCCTTTTTCTTATCGTATTCGGGGTCGTCTTCTATCTTTTTGAGCAAAGCGTAAAAGCTTTGGTAGGTCGTATAATTTTGTAGTACGTCTTTGATAAATCCCTCTTCAATGGCTTGTTTCATCGAGTACAGGTGAAAGGCTTTAAACTTCGTTTTGTCGCCTTCTTGGTACGGAACACCAAAGAGTTCCAAAGTTTTGTTTTTTGGCGTTGCCGTGAAAGCAAAATAGCTGGCATTTGGCAACATCTTTCTAGATTTTACCATTAACCGTATTAAATCTTCACCTGTAGCGGTCTCTTCAGAATCTTCAACATCAATCATGCTGACCACATCTTCTAAATCTTCTTCAAGTTCCAATTGACTTTGTTGGTCAAGATTTAGCTTGGATAATGATTCATTGAGCATTCTTGCCATTTGACCGCTCAAACTGCTGTGGGCTTCATCAATGATAATCGCAAAATTGTTTCCTGGCAATTCCCCAATTTCTTCTACAATGTGCGGAAACTTATTAATGGTAGTAATGATGATTTTTTTGCCCTCTTCTAGCGCCGTTTTGAGCTGCTTGCTGTCTTCTGTAATTGCTTTAACGACACCGCCAACTTGCTGAAATTGTTTGACATTTTCTCGGATTTGTGCATCCAATACCCTACGGTCGGTAACTACGAGGGCCGTATCAAATATGTTGTTGGTGCCTGTTTTATCATGCAAGCCAATTAATTGGTGCGCCAACCAAGCAATAGAATTCGACTTGCCCGAACCTGCCGAATGCTGAATCAAATACTTCTGACCTGAACCTTTTCGCTGGGCATCATCCAGCATTTCTCTGACCGCTGATAATTGATGGTAGCGTGGAAAGATGAGTTTCTTCTCCTTCTTCGTACGCTTTTTGCCGGCTTGTCCCGCTTTTGTAGGGGGATCTATGTATTCTTTTTCTTCTGTGATAAGCTGCGAGAAATTTTGAATAATATCCGTTAGGCTTGGCTTGGTTAAAATCTCCTTCCAGAGGTAATCGGTTTTGATGCCTCCGTTGGGTGGATTTCCCGCTCCGTTGTTGTTTCCCTTGTTGAAAGGTAAGAAGTACGAGTTATCACCTTTTAACTGGGTACACATCCACACTTCTTCGGTGTCCACGGCAAAGTTGACCACCAACCTGCCTAAGCGAAACAGCTCTTCGTTGGGGTCTCTATCCTTTTTGTATTGCTGAATAGCATATTTTACATTTTGCTTGGTGAGCTCGTTCTTCAGCTCAAATGTAATAACCGGCATGCCGTTGATGAAAACCACCATGTCCAACGAATTCTTATTCTTGGTAGAATAGTACACCTGACGAATGACCGAAAACACATTGGCTCCATACAAGGTATTGGCACTGACATTGTAGCCCGAAACAGGTTTGTCGTACAACAAGCGAAGCTTGGTATCCGTAAAGCCATCTACGATTCCTTTACGCAACACTTCAATGACTCCTTTTGCCTGGATTTGGTCATTGATGCGTTTAATAATTTTCTGTTGATACAACTCTTTATGATACCGCTTGAGTTTTTCCAATGCTTTGGGCTGGCTGGCTTCTAAAAACTGGAATAGCATTTCCTCGTCCAAACAGCTGACATTGTTGTAGGCTTTACTTTCCCTTTGGACAAAGTGATTCTCATCTACCAAATAATTGGTGATGTGGTTTTCTAGGCCTTTTTCAGTGGTGTCTGTGCTCATGTTGTTATTTCAAAATGTCTAAGTTCGTCTAAATAAAAACTACATATCTATTTGTAAATCAAGGCTTTAATGTTCATTTTCATCTAGACTATGTCTAAAAAATGTCTAAAATATGACTAGGTATCTGGTTTAGACATTTTCCAAATCTTACCATGAGGCTCTATTTTCCCTTGTTTTCGCAAAACCTGTAGGTTGTTCTTTATTTTATTCTGCTTTTGATTTTGATCTAGCACATCGGGTAGTTTCTCCAAAAGGATAGCTTCAAAATCATTTTTTTTGCCCTCTCCAAACTTCTTCAAATAATCTAAAATGATTTTTTGACAGTAACCATCATCTATCCCCCTCTGCTTTATATAATCTGCTTTTTCACCAGTAATATTAGCTACTGTAGACGATATATGAAAGTTAGGTTTACGCCCCTCTATCAAGCCCTTGCTTTTTAGGTGCTTAATTTCAGATTCGTCCAATATTTTAGACTTTGCAACTTTGTCCAATGCTATAATATCGATCAATGACAAATCTGGCATGGAGGCGATCTTTCTGGCGTAATTAATGTCCATTACCTTACCGGTAACAGTCAATTTTACGCTGTTGTTCACAAATTCATAATCCGGCATCGGGAAGTATTTCTTCCGCTGAATGTTAAACATTCGCTTAATACCACTTCCTATTGCATCAATCATATTGAGGTTGATCATAGCTTCTACCAGAAATGGGTTTCGATAGGTAGGCTCTGGAGCGTCCGAAATCAACACTTCTTCAATGCTTGAAGGGATAAACGAACCCGAATTGAGAAATACTAACTTGCCATCTTCATGTTCAACCACATTTATTTTACCGCTTAGTGTGTAGTCTTGGTGAGCGATGCAGTTATTCAAAGCCTCTCTTACGATATAGGCATCATATTGATCTACTTCTTCGGGAAATAAAGTGCCGTCTGAGATATAGCGGTATTTCAGATTCCTTATTTTTTTATATACTTCTTCGGTATTTAATAGTAGCGGACAGGTAAAGTGCTGGTAGTCCTTCTCTATATTGTCTTTGTCTCTCAGTATCCACGATATTTTAGCTGTGGATGGGTTAATAAAATGTTCGGACTCAGACTTTCCTAAAAGTAAAATGGCAGTTCGGGTGATTTTACCTTTGATACAAATTTTAGCTTTATTCAAAAATGTACCATCGTCCCAATGGTCTATTTCTTCAACCAAATGCGCATTTTTCCTTTTGAATGATTCTCGTGCTTTAAGAATTGCTTTGGGTGATAAGTCTTGAATAGAGGCTTCTTCTATAATGCCAGCACTCCAATCTTCACCACGTGCTTGCTCTCGAATGCGTTCTACTTCTTCCAGGTTCAAGGCGTTGAGTTCTTCACCATCTCTGCCATAATAATGACCTTGCCATGAAATCGGAATGCCTTTAGGTGCAGCAGGAATTTCAAATAATACTACTCTTCCGTCGGGAGTGACTACTTCGTAGATTTCCATGAAAGTGAGCCTGCCAGTAGTATGGTTGGCTACTTCGGCTTTGAGGCTATCCAAATCTGTACGTTTGATTCGAAACTTGGAACCTACTATACTTTTGTCTTTATCTTTTATACCAAATATAAACCAAGCAGAACGTTTTCTTTTTAGATTGGCTTCATTGCACAAGGCAGAGAAGTACTTGCCAATTTTAGTAAAGTCGTATCCGTTTTTGGCTTCTTTAAACTCTACCACCTCGTTCTCTATACCTTGAAAGCGAAGCTGATTTAAAATGGCTTGTATTTCGGCTTGATCTTTCATTATTCCATGTCTTCGTTTTCGTATGCCACTTCACCCTCAGCAGACATGCTCAGTTCCTCCTCCAAATCTTCGTAGCCTTCTTCTTCCGCTATTACTTCCGGTATCACAAAATCCCGCACATCAATTTTACCCGTTACTGCTTCGGCTATCAAAGCGGTTTTGTATTCTTGGGTGAGCGTGATTTCTTTTTCGATTTTCACAATAATTGAGTTAGTTTGATTTTTTTGTTGTTTAATAAAATCAATAATTTCATTTTGCTCATTGATAGGAGGGGTAGTGATTTTTAGTGTCTTAACTAGTGATTGGCTTATATTAGGTTGACCACCTCCATAACCTAAAGAAATAATCTCAGGCCTATTAGCAATGAACCAAAAAAATGTGTATTCGTCTACTAAAATGTTGCTTTGGCTAAAATTACAACAAGCTTGATTGGTTGTTGCTTCAAAATCCAGTATGCTAATTTTCCCAATGGTTGCCCCATACATAGCAACGGACAATGTCCCTTTAGGATTGATTTTTAGAACACTATATTTGTCCAGAGCTTTTTCTGTTACAAACTTTCTACTTTCGTATAGAATGTCATCGTTTAAATCCGCGGTATTTACCCAAGGTATAGTTCCGTTTTCATAATATGACGCATTTCCTGATTCAGGAGTTGTCCCACTACTAAAGACTTTATAAGCCCTACTCATTTTCCATAATTCCCAATGCTCCGGAATATCCCCCAACCATTCAACACCCGAAGGTTTCATGTTGGCATTGGGGTCTAAGCCTTTAGTAACGGCCTGGTTGATGATGGCTGCTTTTTGCTCGTTGAGTAGCTTGATCAATTGCTTTTTCTTGCGGATAAAGCGGTCGATTTTGGCTAGTTTGTAATCGAGGAAGGCGGCTATTTTGGTTTGTTCGGATAAGGGGGGATAAGTAGCAAAAGCATTATTTAAATCATAAACTCCTAATCCAACTCGGGTAACACCATTCGCACATATTTCAAACTGACTGTTAAATTTTTTGTGTTGAAATAGTCTGAATAGATATTTACCTGAAACGTCTATATATGAACGGATTATTGATAAATGATACCCACAAATGACATTTTCAAAGTCCTTTGTGACATAAGCAGGAACCGCAATATCATCCGACGTTTCCGAGTCTTTTGTTATGAGTAAATCGTCTTCTCTAAGTCTGAATTTTTCAATTTGTTGTTGGGTGGCCGAAGACACCATAAACTTCATATTTTCAGTAATGAAATCATTTTTATATACATCTGTATAATTGCATAGCATTACTTTTTCCTCTCCTTCTCGGGTATGTTTATCTACATTACTAGGAAAGCAGTATGCCATATACTTCAATCTCCTCACCTCCCAATGCTCAGGAATCTCACCCAGCCAAGCGATGCCACTATTTTTGTATTTGGGGTATTTCTTCAGCTGCTCCATTAGGCGATAATTTCTTTGAGTAAACCATCGGTTTCGTTTTCCAAGGCCAAAATATCGGCAGCTATATCCTGCAAAGAGCGTAGGCTTTCGTACTGGTAGAAATATTTATTGAAGGCAATTTCATAACCTACTTTCATTTTGGTTTTGTCGTACCAGGCAGCAGGCGCAAAGGGTAGCACTTCTCGTTTAAAATAGTAGTCAATACTTTCCTTCATTGGCACATTTTCTGTGTCCTTCAGGCTGCTATCTGATTTTGGTTTCCCTTTGCTGTCTTTGATGATCTTCCCTTGTTCGTCTTTCTCAGGTTGGTGCACTGTGATTTGGTACACCCCAAAATCTTCATTGTCAAATATTTTGCAGTATTCGCTTTCCTCAAAAGCAAAGTACAACTCCTGTATTTGTTCAATATGACTGGCAGTCAATTGATTCCGCTTACTACCCAATGACTTTCGCATCTTTTGGTAAAACGCTTCCGAAGAGGCATTGATCAGCTGCACTTTCCCTTTTCTGTAGTCCGCCTTTGTATTGGTCACAAACCACACGTAGGTGGCTATGCCTGTGTTGTAGAACATATCGTTCGGCAGCTGCACAATACACTCCAGCATATCATTTTCAATAATATACTGCCTAATGCCGCTTTCGCTGCTCCCTGCATCTCCCGTAAACAAGGCAGAACCATTGTGTACAGAAGCAATGCGGCTGCCGCCATCTTTGGGGTCTTTCATTTTAGCAAGCATGTGCAGCATAAACATGAGCTGTCCGTCATTGCTTCGTGAGGTCAAGCAAGTTTCTTCCAGTTCCCCTTTGAAATTTTTGATGGGAAGGTTAAAGCGTTTATCTATTATGGAGATTTTCTTTGCCGTACCAACATTCAAATTGTCTTGGTCTTGCTTCCAACTGGTGCCATAAGGTGGGTTGGTGAGCATAAAGTTGAATTTCAGGTCAGGGTCAAAACCGTATTCGCTCAAGGTAGAACCAAACTTGATCTTGTCGGGGTCTTCTCCTTTCAGCAACATATCCGATTTGCAAACAGCATACATTTCGCCGGTGTTCTCTTGTCCGTACAGGTGGAAAGTAGCTTGAGATTTTACTTCGCCATCGGGGTCAGTGGCAAACTTTTTAGACTGGGTAAGCATCGCCCCCGAACCCGCACAAGGATCGTACACCAAATAAGTACCCTGCTGTATTTTGTCCTTTACGGGCAGGTACACCAAATGCGTCATCAACTCAATAATCTCCCTTGGCGTAAAGTGTCGCCCGGCTGCGGCATTGGTTTTCTCGTTGAATCGCCTGATTAAATCCTCAAACATATACCCCATGGCCATGGGCGAAATCTTCTCGGGGCTCAACTCCACTTTGGGGTTACAGAACTTCTCTATCAATGAAAACGTGATACCCGTGCTTTCAAAGGTTTCTAATTGGTTTCTGAATTTGAACTTGCTGATGATATCCTGCACATTTTCAGAAAAGCCATTCAGATAGTCCAGCAAGTTGGTGTCAATATTTTTCGGGTCAGCCAACAACTTCTTCATGGTATAAGGAGAGGTATTGTAAAATGCCAATCCAGAACCATGTTCTTTGCTTGTCAGTAAGCCAGCAAGGTTGTCAATTTTATCCTTGAAATCGTTGTGCGTTTTCAGCACTTTATCTTTAGTGGACTCCAAAGCCAAGTCCAACCTTCTCAAAACGGTCATCGGCAGTATCACGTCCTGATACTGGTTTTCAAGGTATTTATTGATCAATACATCATCTGCCACTGTCCAGATGAAATTGATGATGGGTTGTAAGCTTTGTGTATCTAAATTCATTTTATGTCTTTTCGTCTTTCTTCGTTTCTGTCGAGCGTTGGCGCCTATTCCGATGCTGTGCAACCTATTCATATCTGCCAATCCCCCCCCTTATGACAAACTTTCACAAAAAGCATCCCTTAAGCGAGCCACGCAACACCCGATGCCTAGTGCGTGCGCAGTCTGAAAATGGCCAGCATTATAAACGGTGGTATAGTAGATAATCAGCTGCTAAAAATAGTAAAAAATGATGATAGCCAGGGCGTCAGTCAGTTATTGTTGTATAATAATAAACCGAATCCATCAAATCCCACAAGTGCTTTGTTGAAAACATATAAAAAATACACATTCAATTCCTTTTACGAAATCAGGAGATTTAACGGCTATATAGCAAGCCCGCCCCAGCAAAAAAAGCCCGCCACCAAAACACAACAACCCCCACCCCCCTAAAACTCCGCCGTACGCGGTGCCCGCGGGAAAGGAATCACATCGCGAATATTGGTAATACCGGTGATGAACTGAACGATGCGTTCGAAGCCGAGGCCGAAGCCCGCGTGGGGCGCACCCCCGAAGCGGCGCAGGTCGAGGTACCACGAGAGGTCTGCTTCGTGGATGTCCATGGCGGCCATGCGGGCGCGGAGGAGGTCGAGGCGTTCTTCGCGCTGGGAGCCGCCGATCACTTCGCCGATGTAGGGGAAGAGGACGTCCATGGCGGCCACGGTGGTGCCGTCGTCGTTCTGGCGCATGTAGAAGGCCTTGATGTCTTTGGGGTAGTTGCTCACGATGACGGGCTTCTGGAAGTGTTTCTCCACCAGGTAGCGCTCGTGCTCGGCCTGCAGGTCGGTGCCCCACTGCACGTCGAACTCGAATTTGCCTTTCTTGTAGGGCTTGCTGTCGCGGATCAGCTCCACCGCTTCGGTGTAGGTGACGCGCTCGAAGTCGTTGTCGACGACAAATTTGAGCATATCGAGCAGGCCCATGGGGCGGCGGTCGGCCTGGGGCAGATTCTTTTCCGCTTCCTGGATGCGCTTGTCGAGCAGTTCGAGGTCGGCCGGGTAGTTTTCGAGGACGTAGTTGATGAGGTACTTCACGAAGTCTTCGGCCAGGTCCATATTGTTGTCCAGGTCGTAGAAAGCGACTTCGGGCTCGATCATCCAAAATTCCGACAGGTGGCGGGTGGTGTTCGAGTTTTCGGCGCGGAAGGTAGGGCCAAACGTATACACCTTACCCAGGGCCAGGGCGCCGATCTCGGCTTGCAGCTGACCCGAAACGGTGAGGTTGGTGGCTTTGCCAAAAAAGTCCTTCGACCAGTCGACAGCACCGTCTTCGGTCAGCGGGGGATTGGTAGGATCCAGGGTGGTCACCCGAAACATTTCGCCGGCGCCTTCGGCATCATTGCCCGTGATGATGGGCGAATGCAGGTAATAGTAGCCACGGTCGTTGAAATACTTGTGAATGGCGTAGGCCACGGCGTGGCGAATGCGAAAAACCGAACTGAAGGTGGCGGTGCGCATGCGCAGGTGCGCCTGCTCGCGCAGGAACTCCATGGTCTGGTGCTTGGCTTGCAGGGGGTATTCCTCCAGGTTGTTCTCTCCGAGGATTTCCACCGACTTGGCGACGATTTCCACCGACTGGCCCGCACCCTGGCTCTCCACCACGGTACCCGTGACGCTGATACAGGCGTGGAACTTGATCTTGTTGATGAGCTCTTCCGGAAATTTTTCAAAATCGACCACGATTTGCAGCGTCTCAGACGTTGAGCCGTCGAAGAGCACAATGAAGCGACGCCCGCGGTAGGCGCGTACCCACCCCATGACGGTTACTTCCGAATCAATGGGGGGCGTTTGCAGTATTTTGGCGATCTCCGTTCTCGTAATCATGCAGCTTATCTTTTAGCCAAGAGCAAGTGGAACACCATTTTGCGCCACCCTGATTCCGGACTGGCGTGAAATGGAGTTTAAAGGCGGCAAAGATAGGTATAGCGTGTTGGTTTGGGAAAGATAAACTGTATAAAAAACAGCTACCTTTCCAAAATAGCCCGCATCTCCCGTTGCAGGTCGGCTTCCAGGGGCGAGATGACGATATCCACGCGGCGGTTGCGGGCGCGGCCAGCTTCGGTTTCGTTGCTTTCCAGGGGGGAGAACTCGCTTTTGCTGGCGGCGAGGGTGCGGTTGGGGCCCAGGTTTTTTTCCTGGGTCAGGTATTCCACCACACTCACGGCGCGCAGGGCGCTGTACTGCCAGTTGTCGAGGCTCTGGCGGGCGATGGGTTGGTTATCGGTGTGGCCGATCACGGTCACCTGCATCTCGGGGTAGCGCAGGGTGACGGCGGCGATCTGGTTCAGCAATTCCTTGCCTTCGCTGGTGATGCTGCTGGTGCTGCCCTTGCGGAAAAGGCTGTTTTCGTTAATGGAAACGAGGAGTTGTCCGCTACTGAGGCGGCTTTCCCAGCCTTTACTGGCACTACCGGGCAGGAGCGCCACGAGTTCCCGTTCCAGGGTACTGAGCCGGTCGATCCGCGTTTGCAGCAAGCCCGCGAGGCCGTCGAGTTGGCGTTGGCGGGCGGCAATTTCATCGTCTTTCTGTTGCAGTTTTGCCGTCAGGTTCTCCTGGGTAGAGGAGGCTTTGGAGCCCTGGCGGTCAATCTCCTCCTGCAGGATATCGAGGCGGTCCTGGAGCTTGTCCTGGGTGAGGAACAGGGCGTGGGTGGAGCCGCGCTCAAAGAGCAGGGCTTCGCGGATGGTATCGCGTTGCAGGGTGGTCTCGTTCAGGATGGTTTGCAGCGAATCGCGGGTTTGCTGGCTGGCGGCGACACTATCGCGGTAGGTTCGGTTGCTGATGCAACTGCTCAGGGACAGCAGGATAAAGCAGAGTGGAAATAGTTTTTTCATTTTTGGGATGTTTTTTTGGGGTATACGAATGATGTGGGCAAAAGTTTACCCTAACTGATCCGGAGCAACTCAATTTCGTCGGCATAATAGCCCTGGGGCCCTTCCTTGAGTTGGAATTGTACGTGGTCGCCCGCCTGTACCGGCTGCCGCAGGTGGTGAGTTCGGAAGTAGAATTCCTCGTGGGTACCCGGCACGCGGACGTAGCCGTAACCCTTGGCGGGGAGGTAGTACACGATGATTCCGGTCATGGCTCTAAGGTTTTCCCCAGGCCGCCACATCGAGAAACCAGTGCAGTTCGCCGGTGGCTGGCTGGATGTGGGCCGCCGGAAAGGCCTGGTAGCCCGCTTCCCGACCGAGGATGGCGCTTACTTTTTCGTGCTTACCGGCACCGGTCACCAGAAAAGCCACCCGTTGTGCGCCATTGATTATGGGTCCGGTGATGCTGATGCGTTGCTGCCCGCTCTGGGGGTGGGTAGCCACCGCGGTGAGGTGCTCGTCCTGCAGCAGCTCCAGCCGATCGGGAAAAATGGAGGCGGTATGCCCGTCGTCGCCCATCCCGAGGAGGACGAGGTCGAAGGCCGGATGCCCGTCTACTTGTTGGGTATGGGCCCGGATCACCTGCGCGTACCGAACGGCTTCCTGCGCGGGGTCGGCCTCGCCGTGAATGCGGTGAACCTGGCTGGCGGGGATCGGCACGTGGTCGAGCAGGAGCGCCCTGGTGACGCCGTAATTGCTGTCGGCGTGGTCGGGCGCTACGCAGCGCTCATCGCCCCAGAAAAAGTGTACGGCCGACCAGTTGATCTGGTCGCGGTAGGTGGTTGCCCACAGTTTGAACAACAACTGCGGGGTACTGCCGCCCGAAAGGGCCACCGTGAAGTGGGTTTTACCCGCCAGCTGCTCCAGGAAATAGCGGGTAAAATCTTCGGCTACCGCCGCGGCATCTTTACTAAGGTGAATTTGAGTAGCCATCGCAAAACAGATCAGTGGAAGGAAGAAATACTAAAGTGGTGCGAGGTAGCCTACCAATGAGGAAGGCTACCTCGCACGGTAGCTTTTATGCACGGCGGACCACAAAAATGGCCCGGGCATTATTTTTACTGCGGCGCTACTGCAGTAGAATCGGCCTTCATGTCCGCTTTCACCTTGCCGTCCATCGGGATCAGGTTGATGCGCTTGGCTACTTCCTTGGTAATGTCGTGCTGGTCGTTGGCCATAAGCACCCCGGTACCACTGCCGTAGCTGAGGATGTAGTCGTAGTTGAATTCTTTCTGAACCTCGTCCAGTACCGCGCGGAGGTTTTCCTCGTATTCGGTCATCAGCTGCAGCTGCTCAGCCTGGAGTTCCTGGCGCAGGCGTTCGGCCTCCTGCATCAGTCCTTGTTCCCGGCCTGCGAGGCGTTCCTGTTCCACCCCGATATCCTTAGGAGCCATCTGGCCACTCTGGGCACGGCGCTGCGCGTTCTGCACATCGCGTTGAAAGATGGCCACCCGCTCGTTTTGGCCTTTGTCGGCTTCGGCGGCTTTGGCCTCCAGGATGGTTTGTTTTTCCTTGAAGGCGGTGTAACGTTGGGTCAAACTATCCAGGCGAATAAAGACAATCTTACCCGGCGTAGTGGCGGCAGCCGTGGTGGCACCTTCGGCAGCGTTGGTGGCGGGCTTACAACCAACCAGACCAAAAGCAGTCAAGCTGCAAGCCATCAGGACAAAAGCGAAAAAGCGAATATTCATGTTATTTAAATTTTGCCCGCAAAGTTAGCTAATTTCCTAGAACAAAGCAGTGGACAAACCTATTGTTATGTTCGCTGTTGTGGTACCTTTGCGATCATGCGTTGAAAATCGACTTACATGTCTGAACGTTGGCTAATCATAGGAGCCTTTGCGGCGGTCTATTTCATTTGGGGCTCCACCTACCTCTTCAATTACCTGGCGATCCAATCCATTCCTCCTTTTCTCATGTCGGGGGGGCGTTTTCTAGTAGCGGGAAGTTTACTCTATGCCTGGGGATCGATCCGCAAAGAACCCGTGCCTACGGCGGTGCACTGGCGCAATTCTTTCCTCATTGGCACCCTCTTCCTGACCCTGGGCACCGGCGCGATCGTATGGGCTATGCAATGGATTGACACGGGCATGGCCGCCCTACTGGTGGCTATTGACCCGTTGCTCATCATGATGTTGTTGTGGCTGGTGGTGGGGCAGCGCCCGCACTGGCGCAGTCTTTTTGGGGCGCTGATCGGGGTAGGCGGAATGGCCATTTTGGTGGGCCAGCCTCAGTTTGCGAATACCGCGGCG
>Ga0208544_10000673_pt1 | contig 25534 bp, 19 predicted proteins | sample DEB08_DNA_9_FD_184526 | JGI IMG/M metagenome (GOLD analysis project Ga0208544, IMG submission 184526) | Aqueous microbial communities from the Delaware River and Bay under freshwater to marine salinity gradient to study organic matter... | ecosystem: Environmental > Aquatic > Marine > Coastal ... | reverse complement strand
ATTTCCCGCTGACGATTAGTCATATTTATAGCTGGTGTTGGACGTCCTCTACTCATAATTTCTGCTTTTTTTGAAAAACCGCAAAGTTACAATAAATACTATTTAGAACTTCATGCGTAAACCACTAGTACTGAAGAAGAGTAAAAAAAAGAGAAACTGTATTATTATAATTTTCATAGTGATTTTTATGTTTTGATCGCAAAATAAGACTCCATTATTAAAATAATTATTAATGCTGGATTAATTGCTATATAATGATATAAAATATACAATTTTTCATCCGTGGAGGCTATCCGTGGGGAATTAAGTCTATCTTAATTTTCCACGGATAGTCTCCACGGATTACTTTTATAATATAGAAATACTTTATGGTTGTACACTTTATTTCTTATCTGTTGCTATATTTGGCAAGCAAAATTTAACGAAATTATGGCAAATACATGATGCTTAGCGATTCTCAACTGGCAAAACTATGCTCGTTACGTAGAAGCGCTCATTCACAAATCTTGTTACGGCTATCCTAAAATCCAACTTTTTTTCGTAATTTCACCACGCATCAAAAATAACAATCAATTTCACCAAAAACAGCATAAATTTATAATACAACAATGAAAAATCGCTTCCTCACCCTTCTCGCCTTAGCCATTATTTTCCTTGGCACTTCCTGTACAAAGCAAACGCCTAAAGTTTTAGTTTTTTCCAAAACAGCTAAATTTCGACATTCGGCGATTGAATCAGGAAAAACAGCTATCCTAAAATTAGGTCTAGAAAATGGCTTTCAAGTGGATACCACAGAAAATGCCGATTATTTTGAGGAAGCGACCTTGCAACAATATGCTGCGGTTATTTTTCTGAATACGACGGGAGATGTGTTGGATTATCCACAACAAGCTAGTTTTGAACGCTATATTCAAGCAGGTGGTGGCTTTGTAGGCGTACATGCAGCTACAGATACAGAGTATGATTGGAAATGGTATAATGATTTGGTCGGGGCTTATTTCAAGGGGCATCCGAAGATACAAACCGCTACTTTGAATTGCATAAATCAAACGCATCCATCTACTTCTTTTTTGGAAGAAACTTGGGTTAAAAAAGATGAATGGTATAATTTTAAAAATATCAATCCCGATGTGAATGTCCTATTGACGATTGATGAAACCAGTTATGAAGGCGGTACAAATGGGGCGAGTCATCCAATGGCATGGTACCATGATTATGACGGTGGGCGGGCTTTTTATACGGGCTTGGGGCATACCGAGGAAACTTATCAAGAACCGCTGTTTTTACAACATTTATTGGGCGGTATTCAATATGCTATTGGAGATGGCCAACTGGATTATCAACTGGCGCATTCCCTGGCCGTTCCAGAAGAAAACCGATTTGTCAAAGAAGTCTTAGATTTCAATTTAGATGAACCGATGGAATTGGACGAACTGCCAGGTCGAGGGATTATTTTTATAGAACGAAGAGGCGGAATAAAATTGTATGACTTTGAATATGCGACGACTAAGACGATTGCTCAATTGCCCGTGCGCTACGAAAATGAAGACGGATTGATGGGGATTGCAGTAGACCCGAATTATACCCAAAACAACTGGATTTATTTATTCTATTCTGCCATAGATGAATCGGATAAGGAATTTGGGAAGCAACATATTTCTAGATTTGACTTAGTGGGCGATTCTTTATTGTTGGCTTCTGAAAAGGTGTTATTTGAGATTCCAATTATTCGAAAATGCTGTCATAGTGGAGGTAGTTTAGAGTTTGGAAAAGATGGATTGCTCTATATTGGGGTCGGTGATAATACCAATCCTTTTGAGTCGCAAGGTTATGCACCAATGGATGAACGACCAAACCGGGCTTTATGGGATGCACAAAAATCGGCTGCCAATACGAATGATTTACGAGGTAAAATTTTAAGAATCCAACCCAAAGACGACGGTACTTATTCCATACCTGATGGTAATTTATTTCCCGAAGGTACAGCCAATACTCGACCTGAAATTTATGTCATGGGTTGTCGAAACCCATTCCGTTTTTCTATTGATAGCAAAACGAACTTTGTTTATTGGGGCGATGTTGGACCCGATGCAGGAAAGTCGGATAGTCTGCGTGGACCAGCAGGCATGGGCGAATTTGACCAAGCTCGACAAGCAGGCTTTTTCGGATGGCCTTTTACTCGTGGTAATAATCAAGCTTATGGCGACCATAATTTTACGACGGAAAAAACAGGGCAAAAATTTAACCCTGCCAAATTGGTCAATAATTCGCCTCATAATACAGGACTTCAAAATTTACCACCTGCTCAAGAGTCGATGGTCTGGTTTTCTTATGCTGCTTCGGAGGAGTTTCCATGGTTGGGTGATGGCGGCGTCAATCCTATGGGTGGCATGGTTTATCATGCGGAAGATTATCCTGATGCAGAGCAGCTTTTTCCCAATTACTTTGAAAATAAACTCTTTGTTTATGAATGGATGCGAGATTGGGTCTATGTAATTACCCTAGATGACAACCATAATTATGTCAAAGCAGAATCTTTTATGCCGAGTACTGAATTTTCCCATCCTATGGATATGATATTTGGTTCGGATGGTCATTTATATGTATTGGAATACGGGCAAAAATGGAATAGTCGAAATATAGATGCTCGCCTCGATAGAATTCGATACATTGAAGGAAATCGCCAGCCTATTGCTGGGGTAACTGCGGATAAAACCGTTGGAGCAGCCCCATTAACGGTTCAATTTTCTGCGGCTAATTCCAAAGATTATGATAAAGAGGCCTTACAATATGCTTGGTCTTTTACAGCCGATGCCGTACAAGCTACGGAAGCGGAACCTAGGTTTACTTTTTCCGAAGCGGGTATTTATGACGTTGAACTAAAAGTGACCGATCCAGCAGGGGAAAGTGCCACTACTTATCAAAAAGTCATCGTTGGCAATGACCCACCAGCCTTAAAAATAGTTTTAGATGAAACAGATAGATTCTTTTATGATGGTCAAAAAGTGGATTACAAAATTGTTGTAAATGATGCCGAAGATGGCAGTACGGAAAATCAAGGAATTACGTCCGAAAACGTAAAAGTAACGCTGAATTATATTCCAGAAGGGGAAGATTTGATAGTCGCTGCTTTGGGGCATCAACAAAACACCGTGCCTGTAGGTCTAAAACTCATCAATGAAAGTGACTGTAAGGCATGTCATGCCATCAACGAAAAAGTGGCTGGCCCAAGTTATATGGACATTGCGAATAAATATTCCAAAGCTGATAAGAATCAATTAGTTAGTAATATCATCAAAGGAAGTTCGGGAATATGGGGCGAAACGATGATGGCTGCCCATCCACAATTAGAGATTGCTGATGTCAAAAAAATAGTCAATTACATTTTATCATTAAAGCCAGATAAAAACAAAATGACAAAAGATTTACCGCTGGCTGGCACACTAGATTTCAAAGAGCATTTACAATCAAAATCCGATGGTATCTATGTTTTAATGGCTTCTTATTTGGATAAAGGAAATGCGGAAGTAGAAGGCTCGAAATTGGCGGCACAAGAACAATTTATTTTCAAAACACCCGTAATTGAAGCAGAGGACGCCGACGAATTTTCGGGCGGAGCGAATGTCTGGAAGCGGGGCAAAAGAGTAGTCGTTAGGGGGCTTAAACATAATGCTTTTTTAAAATTCAAAAACTTTGATTTAGCGAATTTAAAAAATGTCCAATTAGCTGCCTATTACACTAAAGGGTATCATTATAAAGGCAACGTAGAAATAAGGGAAGGTAGTGCTACAGGCACTATCATTGGTACAACTGCTGTGGAGAATTTTAACGAACAAAAAAGTACCAGAACAACCTATAACATCAAGATTCAATCCACTATTTCCAAGGGAGATTTGTTTGTCGTCTTTAAAAATGCCGAAGATGGGGAGCAATTGGTGATGAATGCGAATCGGATGACATTGGGGTATTAGTTTCGATGTTGCCGTGTTGCGATGTTCTATCGTAGAACATCGCAACACGGCAACATCGAAACATCGAAACATCGAAAATTTACAATTTCAACTTTTCAACATAAGCAATTATTTTATCCACTTTGCTATATCTCCCCCCATCTTTAAGGACAGACCAATAGAGATACTTACTTTTCGTTAAAGCTATTTTCTTTCGCTTTTTAATTTGATTCGCTAGAATACCTATTCCGAATTCCAAGTTGTAATAAGGATTTAAAATGGTTATATTAGGGTCTCTAGGATTTTTCTCAAATAAAGGTTTATCCTTCTTCCAATCAAATTGGCACTTGATTCTTTTATTCCTCCTATAATTTCTTTTGTCTTGGTAGGACAGTTGCATTAATCCCTCGCTTTCGACTTGTCTGCCCGTAACGGGGTCTATATTCATCGTAGTTTCCGTCATTCTACTCGTTGGATCCCAACCACTTTCAAATTTACAGACGGCAGAGATTAACTCTCCCCAAACATTAATTTTTTGTTGCCTGTTCAGGCTATGATAATCCCTTCTAAAACGAGTAATGTCTTCACAGGCAGTAAAAGAATCATCAAAATAGAAATCAACCATTTTAAAGACAAAAGCAGACCATTTTTTTCTTTCTGGATGCTTTTTTTTCTCCCAAGACAATGGAACATAACCTTCCGTATTTATTATAGGAGGAGGAGTAACTGTTATCGGTGCAGTTAAAGCCGCAAGCGTATGGACTCCAATACTTCCATTTTTTTTAATTTGACCTGTTTCCGTAAATTTTTCCAAAGCTTTTTTAGTCGCCTTTCCATATATCTTATCCACTCCACTTCTGCCAATATCATAGCCCAATTCGTCTAAAATGGCTTGCAATTGGCCAACTGCCTCACTTTTTTCTAAATGTTTAAATTTGGGTAAATTTGCTAAAATAAGTTTTAAATGCATGGCTTTATATTTTAGGGTTGAGGGCTGAAATTATATTGATTTAGGTTTAGAATTAGACGTGCTATTTTTCAAAGGTAGGTATAATATTTTGGTATTTTTATTTCCCTTGCATTTTTCCAACTACCTCTCCAATTAAATCTTCCGTCAATTTATCCGATAAAAAAGCCGTATCATCTCGAGTCAAAGTATATCGCAAAGTCCGCACCCCTAATGGCGCATAAGTTAAAATTAAATCGGCAAAAAGATTATAAGCCCCTCTTGTTTTGCTACCCAATTCTGAATATGAAACAGCAGCAAAATCTCGACAATTGACCAAGTCACCTTTATGATTGATATAACTTGCCCCAGCAATGACTTGACAACCTGCGGAAAAATTCGTTCGACCAATACCCGACCAATGAATATTAATCGTTTTATTAGGTGTTGGATCTATCCCTTTAATTAAGTCCGCCGCATCCAAGGCTTGATTGCCATTGCTATCTCTGAAAACTAACACACCATCAGACGCTGGTCTCAATGCTTTATAAATTTTATTATAGCTACTCACTTTGTGCCAGCCAAATCCGTATTCATGTTGTCCCTCGATTAAAAAAGGGATGTCTATTCTAGAAGCCATACCAGGATTGGGGTCTGTAGAACCCCAGAAATAGAAAACCATTCCGTTAATTAAAAGCACAAATAAATCATCATTCGTTCTTTTACCCACACCTATTTTTTCTTCATTTCGTCGAATACCAATTAAATGAATGACGTCCTTACTGGTATTCCAATCATTGATTTTTCGAGTATCCGTTGGTTTGTCGAAGGCCTCAATATGCCGTAAAATTTCATGACCCTGTTCTTTATAATACAACCTTTCTTTTTCTAATAGAGACAACCAATGGGTATACGCTTCCGTCGGATTTTCTATAGAAGCTTTTCCCCATTCACATACGAAGTTATCCGTATCGGTTTTGGTAGCCTTCCATTCTTCAATATATTTAAATGTATTTTTACCCGCAATACCATCAGCCGTTCCGATCCCTGCTTGCCCTTCCACCGTTCGGATATACTCTTGAAATAAACGGACCGCTGCCGTTGTCCCATACCCAAAAATACCATCCACGCTGGATTTAGGCATGAATCCAGCTGCTTTTAAAAATTGTTGTAATTTCTGTATTTCTTTGCCTACTATTTCTTGAAAAGGTCGCCATTTCCCAATACCTTCATCTCTAAATTTCAGTTTCTTTTTGAGAACTTCGGACATGGAAAGGTGGTAAGGTGCTAGAAATTCTGCTAAATCTGCTGGCAATTTTCCTTGGTCTACTCTTCCTAGTTTTAAGGTGGTCATTATTTTGGTTTATGCGACTATTACTTAACTTTATATAAGTTTTTTATAGCTCAATGGTTTCTAAAAATTAGACTAATGACTAAGCGCTACACTAGCTTCTTTAATTTTGTTTTCAAGGTCTTCTTTTTGCTCATTCACTAATCCTAAAATTTCTTCTATTTCGGGATTGTTATTTTTAAAGGATTTTGCCGCTTCTAACGCACTAACATTTTTATCTAAAAAATCGTTTAAAACATTATAGAAAGCTAATTTATATTGTAAAACGCTCGTCTTCAATGTTGGGAATTTTTTAGCAATTTTGTGGGCTTTTAGAAAATCTGCATTTGCTAAAATAGCTAAATACGCCTCCACTGTATCTTCGGAGGGATTTAATTTAGCATTTACCTCATTATTTAATTCTGAACCACTAGTCGCTTGAATCCCCAAGGTAGTTAGAAAATTTCCATGATAATTTTCCATTCTTGCCTTCAATTCTACTTTTCTATTTACCAATTCATTGACTTTTAGTTGGTATTCCTTACTTGCCCGAACTAATTCATCATAAAATTGAATATAGGGTTGTAATTCTTTCATAAATTTCTCAAACCTTACTTTATCGTAGGCTCGGTCAATAGAAAGAACATTTTCCCTTTTTATCTTAATTTTTTTGATAAACCCTGCCACCTTATCTACGACACTAGACACCAGCATCGTTACAGGATTAGATTTCAAAATAACTCCCCAAATAGGATTATCAACTGCCTCCGCAATGTCTTTTTCAAATCGAGGTCGGACACCTGCGGGTAAAGCATTCTTAAAATTAGCAATAGCTAAACGCCTAATAATATCGGTAAAGGTAAATCCTAAGACATTACTACAAGGGTTATTCGCATCTAGTAGTTTGCTAAAAACAATACTTCGTTCTACCGAATTTTTAAAGTTTTCAAAATCGCCCTCAAATTTATCTCCATCTATTACCACATCTAAGATGACATTTTTAAATTTTGTCCATTCTTTTTTAGTCGAAGCTAATTGTCGCTTTTTCAATTGCTCGTTCTCTTCAACTAATAGATTTAATTTTTCTTCTAATTTTAAAAAGGATTCTTCTGTAAAAGGCATAATTTAAATAGGTTTTTGAAGCCCTAGTAGAGGAGGTACTTCTTGGTTTAAATAGGGATTCTAGTTTAATTTACCGTAATAATAAAGGAAGAGCATAGCAGAAAGGAATACTTAATCAAGTACAAATTTTCTCGCAGTAAATGTTTGTTTTTATTGATTTTAATGGCCGATATTTCATATTGGTTCAAAGCCTTATTAATAATCCAAATCAATCAATATACAACATCTTTTTCTATCCCAAATAGTAAATAACGAGTAAAGCATAATTGCCACATTTAGGCGCTACTATTTTGCTCGTTACTAATAGGTGTAAATTGTGTTTTAGTCAAATTTTATTCATTCACCGAAAGATAAGCATAGTTTTAATATTACAAAAAGAAAGGAAAGGATATTTTATCAATTTCAACAAAAATGGGTTGATTTGACAACTTAGAGGAGTTAGAATCAATCATTTTTTAACCTCTAGTTGTCAATTCTTTGAAATAGTCAAAATGAGTTATTAAATTGACTTAAATTGATTTTAGTAATTGCGAATACCCTTCCAAAAAAATCCATCATAAAATACCAAATAACCTTATTCTATGAATAGAAGAACATCCCTATCTTTATTATTAGGCAAACAACAAGAAAGTGCTAAAAAGCAAACCGCCTCTAATAATTCCTTGGATAGGTATACTGGGGAATGGACGATAGTACAAGCCGCACATTTACTACGTCGCACAACCTTTGGTCCCACATATCCACAAATGCAACAGGCAGTAGTAGATGGATTAACCGCAACTATCGCCCAATTATTTGCAGACCAAGTTATGCCTGAACCACCTATCTATTTCAATTTTGAAGATGACCCAGCAGTCCCCTTAGGGGAAACTTGGATAAATACCATCGAAAATAACGAAATAGATAAATTGAGGTCAAGGCGGCGGCAATCCATGTTTGCTTGGACGTTTAAAAATATGTGCGAATCTAGGATATCGATTAATATAAGGGAAAAAATGACGCTTTTTTGGCATAATCATTTTGTGGCTTCCAATCCTAATAAGTCCAGAAGGTTTTATCAGTATTATAATTTATTACGAGAAAATGCCTTGGGTAATTTTAAGACGCTGACGGAAAAAATTACGGTCGATGCCGCCATGTTGCGTTTTTTAGATGGCGGAAGGAATACTAAAAATGCACCCAATGAAAATTATGCAAGAGAATTATTAGAATTATTTACCATTGGCAAAGGGCCGATTGCAGGGCCAGGAGATTATACTAATTATACTGAACAGGATGTCGTCGAATTGGCTAGAGCTTTAACTGGCTGGCGTTTTTTAAATGGACCTAATTTAGATGGTAATATTTCCTATTTTGTCCAAAATCGCTATGATAATACCCCAAAACAATTATCCCCTCGCTTCGATGCTGTTATCATTCAACCAACAGGAGAAAATGAGTATAAAAGAGTCATTGATATTATTTTTCAAAAGGCAGAAGTAGCTCGATTTATTGCCAGAAAATTATATGGTTGGTTTCTAAATGCAACGATTACAGAAGAAGTAGAAAGTAGTATTATTGAACCAATGGCACAACTAATTATTGATAATAATTATGAAATAAAACCTGCCTTAATCACTTTATTATCAAGCAAACATTTTTATGAAACAACCTATCGAGGTTGCATGATTACCCATCCTATTGATTATTTTTTCAAAATGGTCAATACTTTTCAAATTGCCTTACCAACAGATAAAATTGAATTATATAAAGTCTTTTATAATTTCTATCAACGGTTAAAACCACTGGAGATGAATATTTTTTATCATCCTACTGTAGCAGGCTGGAAAGCATTTTATCAAGCCCCTCAATTTACCAAAATATGGATAAATTCAGTAAGCTTACCCGTTCGTCAAGCACTATCTGATAGATTTGTCAAAGGCTATAGAGTCAACGGGTTTCTATTAAAACTCAACCTATTAGATTTTGTAATTTCATTAGACAATCCGACCGACCCTAACGATTTAATTAATGGTATCGCTACTACCCTATTTGCCCAACCAATAACCGCCGAACAATTGATTGCACTCAAAGCCATCATTCTACCTGGGCTACCCGACTATGAATGGACGGTTGAATATGGCGATTATTTAGCAGGAGATGCTTCGCTAGAAAGTGCTATTCAAACCAAACTAGCAGCTTTGATTAGCACCATGTTAAAAATGCCTGAATTTTATTTGATCTAAAAGGAGCCGTCAGCAATCAAATCGAAAATTATCCCGATAAAAAATAGCGTATGTCAGAAGCGAATTAAGTTTTTGGCAAAAAAGAAAAAATATGAAAAGAAGAACTTTTATAAAAAGTAGTACAGCAGCTACGATTCCTGTTATGTTGGGAAAAATAAATGTATCCGCTTTAAATAATCCTTTTTTTAAGTTGTTAAATCAGAACGACGACCGAGTTTTAGTTTTGATTCAAATGAGTGGTGGAAACGATGGATTAAATATGATTTTACCAAAGAATCAATATGCTAATCTTGCAGCAGTTCGGTCTAATATTTTAGTGCCAGAAAATAGTATTTTAGGATTGACCGATACGCTTGGTTTACATCCAAGTATGACTGGTTTAAAAAGGGTTTATGAGGATGCAAAGTTAAACATCATTCAAAGTGTGGCTTATCCAAATCAGAATCGGTCTCATTTTCGGTCTACCGATATTTGGCAAACAGGCTCTAATGCACAAGAAGTCTGGACCACGGGTTGGCTTGGGCGCTATTTTAATCTACTACACCCAGATTATCCAACAGGCTATCCAAATGAAGATTTCCCTGACCCATTCGCCATTACAATTGGTTCTTCTGTTAGTGAAACTTGCGAAGGAACAGGTGGTAATTTTAGTACCGCTTTAGTTGACCCCGGTAATTTGTCTGCTTTAACAACACCCATCAATCGTACTTTACCCAATACTTGTTTTGGGGAACAAATGGAATTTTTAGTAAATAGTATCTCGCAAACCAACTCTTTTAATGAAGTAATTGAAGTTGCTAATAATAAAGGAGCTAATTTATCCAGTAAATATGAGGATAATAATACCTTAGCCAATAAGTTAAAAGTTGTTGCTCGTTTAATTGCTGGTGGTTTAAAAACCAAAGTATATGTGGTTGATATAGGTGGTTTTGATACGCATAGTGACCAAGTGCTTGGTGGAGATCGTGCCACAGGTACACATGCTGCACTATTAGCTGAATTATCCGATGCAATTGAAGCGTTCCAAGATGATTTACAATTACTCAATTTAGAACAAAGAGTCATTGGCTTAACTTTTTCTGAATTTGGTCGCCGCATTCGTTCTAATGATAGTTTAGGAACAGATCATGGAACAGCTGCGCCCATGATGGTATTTGGTGCTTGTGTCAATGCAACCATTATTGGAGATAATCCAGAAATTTCAACAGAGGTAGACCGACAAGAAGGCGTTGCAATGCAATTTGATTTCAGGTCTGTTTATAGTTCTCTTTTAGTAGATTGGTTTGGGGTAGCCGCACAAACCGTTCGAGATTTATTATATCCTGACTTTCAGCATTTACCCATTTTAAATACTTGTACGCAAACAACAGCGATTGATTTTTTAGATAGTAATTTAGTCCAACTTACCATCTCCCCTAATCCCTTTCGGCAACAAACGCAATTAGCATTTTCTGTCCAATCAGGTTGGGTAAAAATTAGTTTGTTCGACGTAGCAGGTAGTAAATTACGCATATTAACCAATCAAAAATTTACAGAAGGAACGTATACTTTACCATTGGATACTACTGGTTTATCGGCTGGTAGTTATGTTTGTCATATTCAGACAAATTATGGGCAGCAGGCTGTTCGGTTGGTAAAAGTGCATTAGTTGTTGAATGAAACCTTACCCCATCAAAAACGTTAAATTCAACATCGCACTAAGCGCCTATTGCTCTTCAAATTACACTGTAATAATTGAATCAACTACTGACTAGATAAGTCATAAGATTATCATTATGAAAAAGATACAAAAGTTTTTATCAGCTACTGCCGTTTTATTTTTTCTTAAAAGCTTTGTTTCTTTTTTTTGCTATCGGTATATCCTATTTACGCCATTCGACACGTCTTTTATTGCCGCAGCAGTACCATTTATTATAGGGCTATTAATTATTGTTTATAGAGAAAAATCTGCCACTTTCATTCAGGATAACTTACTGTCTAATTATCAAAAACAACATCGTTTATATTATGTCCTTACTACCTTAGCATTCATAGGCTGTTACTTTACCCTCATTGCTACTTTCCTTTTAAGCAATACAGTTTTATGGCAAGATGAATGGCGCCATTTCAATGATTATCTGTTCCTTAAAGATACAAGTAGTAGTATCCTCGACCGACAGAATGGGCATTTAATGATTATCCCAAATGCCATTTTTCTAGCCAATTACTATTTACTAGGAGCTAAAGAAATCTGGTTGATTTTGTTAAATAATATAACGTTGCTAATCATCACAGCAGTTATTGTCACCAATCTTTTCAAGACCTTAAAAGAAAAAGTAGTGACCATTGTTAATATTGCAAGTTGCGCTATTCTAGCTTTGAGTATTTTCTGGTTGGCAGGTTCGGTTACACTATTTTGGGGCATTGGTATCCATAATAATTTAGCGGCATTAGGGACTACTTTTGCGGTCTATAGTTTGAGTAGGCAACAAAAAATTGGGTATTTTAAGGCTATGCTATTTTTCATTATTGGTGCGACTTTATCTAGTAGCTGTTTTGGTGCAGGGTCTGCAACTTGGGCATTGGGTATTATTGCTGCTATTTTATTGCGACAAAATTATAAAATTGTCTTTAGTTATCTATTGGTTGGACTACTTGGTGGTTTTCTGACTATTGGTTATTATACGATAACTAAAGGAGGCGGTATTATAAAATTTGAATTACTCCCTTTTATAAAATCTATTCCTGCTTTTTTAGGTGCTTCTTTTACCCAAATGTTTGCTGGCTTTCTGTCTCCTTCTCTGATAAATATCCTCGCCATTATCATTGGTTTTTTAGGCTTAATCGTTTTAGTGATTAAGGCATTTTCTTTCTGGATGGATAGTCAAAAAGAAGCGAACCTACGTTTTTATAAAACCCCAGAAGGTGTCCTTTTTCATTTATTATTAGCTTTCTTCGGCGTAGCTTGTGGCGTATTAGTCGGTTTAGGGAGAGTCAAAGGAGATTTAACACATGCACTTGATGGTAGATATCACAGTTGGTCGGTTATTTTTTGGAGTGGTTTATTGGCAACTAGCATTATTTTTATCAGCCATATTCAAAAGAGTAAGCAACAGCAAACAATGATGGCCAGTTTTTTATCGATTACGGTACTTGGTTTAGTTTTCTTTAATTTGGCTAAAATTGATTTAAGATTAGAAGCACATAATTCGGTCCTTACTTATCAAACGGATTTAGTTGTACATCCAGATACAAAAGGAAAAGAAGCTTTTCTTTGGCAAGGGAATCTTGATATTCCTCGATTCCGTAAAATAGTTGTAAAAGTAGCCAATCAATTAAAAACCGAACAAAAAAATATCTACACCCAAGCATGGACGCATTGGATAGGAAAAAATTTCACAGCTGAGTTTCCTATAAAAAATACCGCCACCTTAACCAATCAGCTACAATTTTCAACCGAACCCGAAAATAAAGACGTAATAATAAAAGGCTGGGTTGCTCCTAGTTCGACTTTCCAATCAGCACCAACGAATCTAGTCATTGTCCATGAAGGTATAATTATTGGAATAGGCGTCCCTTTTTCTGATAGGAATCTAAAAAAACCAAATATAAAGCCCTCTATTTCCAACGCCTTTAATTTGCTACCTAGACCATTCGGCGTCTTTCCAGGTCTTTCCAATTATTATTATGGGCAGGTAAATAGGGAAGTACTAAACAAAGAAGTATTTGATAAAAAAGAGGTAACCATTTATGGTATTTATACAGATAATTCCTATACCCAACTTAACTTGTCTCAAACAAAAAATTAATCCTTCTATCCATGAAATTTCCTAGAGAAGCTGCCAAATATATCGCTTTACAACGGCTTGAAACACAAAAATTGGGCAAGTCTATTCATTATACAAGCATTGGTAAAGTGGCTTATCAGTTATATGAAAAAGTGCCTTTTTTAAAACAAGCCTTTTCTTTTTATTCTAGAAATATAGAACCTGCTATTCGGCACAAAAGCATCATTGAGGATTATACGAGCATCATGATCAAAGAATTTCTAACGATTAAAGCTCACTTACCAAGCAATATTAATAATATTGTAGGCATCGGCCCTGGTGTAGCAGGTTTGGAAGTACTCCTTTCTCAGTACTATGCGCCACTACAAAAATCAGCACCTGCTTTAATATTAATTGACAAAAGTACGATTGACCCCATCAAATATGGTTTCCATGAGACCGCAGCAGCTTATAATTCCTTATCTTTAGCCATCAGTATTTTAATGGATAATGGACAGCCGTCTGAAAAAATTTATGCTTATGAAAGTGAAGATGTAGCTAAATGTGCCCAACAATTTAATGGGCAAGTAGATTTAATTACTTCTTTAATTGCTTGGGGTTTCCATTTTCCAGTCGATACTTATTTAGCCTTCGCTAAAGCTTTATTAACAGAAAAGGGACAGTTAATCATCGACGTTCGGAAAGAAACAGATGGCTTGGCTAAATTAAAAGCCGCTTTCAAAACAATTAAAATTATTCATAAGGATGATAAATTTGATCGTGTATTGGCGACATCGCCGCTATAATAATTTTATTAATTTGCTAAATCTCACTCGACAATTTGGAATAAGCCCTTCTCAACTGTATTACGAATGGATAAAAATAAAAAAACAAATAAAATAGAACTTAGCATCATCGTAGCTATGTATAATGAAGAAGCCGTTGTCAAAGCTTTTTTTGAAAAGATATTATCCATTTTAACAAAAATGCAGGTGACTTATGAAATCATCTGTGTAGACGATGGAAGTACCGATACAACCCTATCTCTTTTGTATCAATTTTCGGTACCAAATGAACAAATAAAAGTCATTTCTTTTTCTAGAAATTTTGGTAAAGAAATAGCTTTATCGGCTGGTTTAGATTTTGCCAATGGACAAGCCGTTATCTTTATTGATGCAGATTTACAAGACCCTCCAGAGCTAATCGAACAATTTTATGCCCTTTGGAAAGAAGGTTATGAAAATGTATATGGCACTAGGTTAACCAGAAAAAGTGATAGTTTTTTTAAAAAGACGACTGCTACTTTATTCTATTCCATTTTCAATAAATTAAGCGAAACACAGATGCCCTCTAATGCAGGCGATTTTCGCTTAATAGGACCAAAAGCCATCAAAGCGTTAAGAAGAATACGAGAAAAAAGAAGGTTTATGAAGGGACTTTATACCTGGGTGGGATTTAGGTCAATTAGCGTTCCTTATGAACGACAAAAAAGAGTAGCAGGTCATTCTAAATTTACTTTTTGGTCGCTCTGGAATTTTGCTTTGGAAGGCATTACTTCCCATTCTTCTATACTCATGCGTTCTTGGACTTATCTAGGTTTAATTTCCGTTTTACTCGCCATTATCTTAGCTATTCATTTACTTTATGATTATGTGGTTTCTAATAATAATCCTAACGGTTTTTATTTAACGATTCTCACCATTTTATTTTTTGGGTCTGTTCAAATTACTTCGCTGGGTATTATTGGAGAGTATATTTCTAGGATTCATGAGGAGGTAAAAGGGCGACCTTTATACATCGTGGAGCAAACTTATAATTTGGAGGAAGAATAAGCGATATGAATACCAAAATACCTGATACCTTATTTAATAAATTATTTTTAAGTTGTTAACCATAGCCGTCAGGTTAACGATTTAATTTAGGCGTTTTTTAAAGCTAATCAGGTTAAAAACCTAAAGAATATTGGTTTGAAGATAAAATCTTCAAACATCGACACCTGCATAAATCGTTGACTATCAGTAATAATTTTCTTAATCTGACGGCTATGGTTGTTAACTTATTTTGTCTGACTACTTAATCGTCATTTCTCTTGATAATTTTACCCCATGACCTCTTTCAAAATTTGCAAGCCTTCCCCTTCTTCAAAATAATTCATGTGATGGCAGCAAGCATCGTATTTTAAAGCGTCAATTGACTCAGGTATCGCTCGAATATCTTCCACCATTACCGCTACATCATTGGGTTCATCATTGGCAACATTCCCTATTTTTAATAAAATGGCATCCATTAATTTAGTAAAAAAGGCATCATTTAAACTTTCGTAATCGGTGATGTCTCCTGCTACAACTGTGTATTTTGTCTGGACTTTAACTTCACTATTGACTAATTTATCGATAAACTCCCCTTCGGTGCTCATTTGAGCCAAAGTAACGGTCAAAGGTCTCGTACCAATTAAAAATTTATTAAAATAATCTAAAGCAATGCCAATTGTACCTAACCATAGCTTACCATAGTTTAAGCCAATGGTTAGGATAGCTGTTAATCTATCCCTAAAAGCAGGAATATCGCCAAAAACAGAACCACCATTTGGTGTACCAAACATAAATAAGTTATCGACTAAGCTATCTCCCTTCCGAATATATTCTATCATATATCGGCTCACTAAACCGCCCATCGAGTGCGCCAAAATATCAAACATTTTTCCATCATCGGCATTCAAGCCAATATCTTCTAACCGTTCATTTAGTTCGGCAGCAATATCTTCAATTTTTGTATTTAGATTTTCATAATCGAAAGTGAGAATGAGGTCATATTTTTTAGTATCTTCTAAAAATTCTAAATTTTTAACCATCCCTTTAGTATCACCTATAATCCCATGAATAACCAATAAAATGTTATCGGCATTTCGGATATGAGACTTTCTTAATCGAGTTCGTTTAGCGACTCCTTTTCTATAGTAAATTTTTCTCAATTTGAAATAAGCGTCATCATCGAACCGAGCTAATTTCAATAAACTAAACCACGCTGCTCTACCAAGGCTACGGCTTTTCTTTGCTCTTCCTGTATCCTCATAAGTGGGTAAGTGATTAATTTTTAAATCAACCGATCCATCCGCTAATTTTTCGGAAGTCCCGATAGGAATAATAAATTCACCATCAAAAGTTACTGGAATAATCGTTTCTAAATCCGTCAAGTTTTGTTGAATATTTAATTCTAGTGGATTGTCTTTTAGTGCCTCCGCATTTTTCAAATTACTTAGCTCTATAATATTACTACTTTTGACAGAACGACTTTTATCACCTAAATTAAGTAACTCCGCACCACCACCAGCTAATTTTTGTTGTAATTTACTCCAGGGTAAAACGCTTCTAGTTGCATCTTTGGTAGCTGCACCAAAAGACACATCCGCCTTAAAAGTAGCGTGCCCTTTAATCGTTATTTTTTGATTCGGTAGCGCAATAGTAGCTTCGTTAATCTTATTTTCGTAGCGCAATAAATTGACGGTAATCGTATGAGCAAACCAATATTCTTGTTCTTTCTGACTCAGATTTTTAATAGATTGTGCCCTAGTAATTACTTTTCTAAGGGCTTTTAATTTAGGTAATAAAAACTTCCGTTCGTCAAACCGTTTATTACTAACAATTATCTTAAAAATATCCGTCGATTGACTAGCTGCAGGATTATCCATGATTAACCCTTTTTCTGTGTCCATTATTTTCCAGTCCGATTCCGCTTCTAAAATTTGACTTTGAAAATAAGCTTTAATTTCAAAGTCCGCACTTAAATGTAATAACGCCACAAACAAAGGTTTCTTACTTGTATTCCTAGCTTTTATTTGATACCATATAGGCGCAGGTTCTTCATCAGGGTTACCGCTTCCATAATTTAAGGTAACATTAGAACTATCTAAAGCATCCCATTTGCCTATCTCCTTCTCAACTTCAAAAACAAAGTCCAAATCTTCTGCTAATTCTCTTTCTTTATTCTGGAGCGCAGCCGTTGTTTCCCATTTAGCGATATGCTCTAGACTTTCTTTAATTAAGGCGACACTCTTTTTCGTAATGTCTGCTGTTTCTTTAACCACCAGCCCATTTTCTGCTAGTTTGATGACCATACTATTAGCCGATACAGTCAAGGTATATTTAGCAGCAGTACTGTCTTTTTTCAACCGTACAAAAGCAGAAGGTGTTTCTTGATACCATTCATTAAAGGCAGTAATGGCTTCGTCTGTTCCTTGTAGGTTGATATTTAAAGCGGAAGGGAAATTTTGAATTTCTCCCCAATATTTTTCTCCTTTGTCCAATTTCTGAGTTTCAGCCAATATGGTTGTCCCCAAATTGATTGTATCCACTTTTACTTGCTCGACGAATCCAGCCGTTGGATGCTGCCCCTCATAAATCCCAATGGTAATATCTGCTGCTTTTGCAGGATCAACAGGCAATCCATAAATCGCTCCATAAGCCATCTGCCATTGCCCATCTTTGAAATCAACTAAATGACGGGTATTGGGTTGGGTATTTTTTCTTAGAAAAACCGCATTGGGATTAAAGCTTTCCCATGCGTTTAAGGTAGGTTGTTGATCTCCATCAGAATCTGCCAAGACTTCCGCTCTAACTGCTTCAAAAAGATGGCTATAGCTAATGTCTCTATTCTCCGATAAATGTTTTAATAAAGCAGTCGTAAACAAGCCTCTTTTATCAAAAGTCTCCAAAGATTCTTGTCCTCTATCACAACCTGATAATAGTAAATGGCGAGCGTTAGGAATGTTAATCTTTCCAGTAGTTTTCAACAAATCCTCATAAAAATCATCCTTCTTTAGTAGATAACTACGAAGTGCTCGTTCTCCACTTCTTCCTCTATAAAAACGCGATTTTAGCCGTGGTTTCACGACATCTCTAGTAATCGACCCCGAATGGCAGGAGTCTGCAATGACCACGATATCCACGGCTTTATTTACACGGGATAATAAAACCGCTATTTCCTTATCAGCTAAATCATAATGCCCCTCCAAACGACTATCATAACAAACAAAGGTTTCATCCTGCTCTTTCCCATCAAACCGTTTGAATATCTCCGAAGATTCATTGAAGGAACCATGGCCTGCATAATATAATAATACAGTGTCTCCTGGTTGAGCCTTTTTGATTAATTGACTTTGAAAAGCTTTGATAATATTTTCTCTAGTCGCTTTTTCGTTGAATAGTTTTTTAATCCCTCTACTCGGTATTAAGTCCTTATAATGTGTACTCAAAAAGCTATTCATCGCTTTGACATCATTCACACAACCATCTAATGGTGTTACGCCAGAATCTGGGTGATATTCGTTGATGCCGATTAGGAGGGCATAAAGGGCTGGTTTGGTAGTTGTCATAATACTATGCGTTTTTTTAAGGTTTATGGAGTTGCTGAATTAGGAATTCAGCCTACGCTGCCAAAGATAAATACATTTTTAAATTTTGACTGCTATTCCTTAAGAATATTATCTATATATCATTACTTTTGAGATAAATTCGATTTAGACTAAATTATTTAACTGTTCTATAAAATAGTCACACCATGGGAATGAGTATACCACCAGATTACCTAACTGATTTATTAGAAGCGATTGAGCAAACCGCAGTCGATATGCATAAAGAATTTCCTAAACTAAAAGATGCTGATGTAGAATATGTTTATGAGCAGTTAAGCAAATACTATAAGGTTAAATCAAGCGGTAAATCAATTGAAGAACCAGTATCTACTATTGATAGACGGCAAGATTTGATTGACGAAATATTAAACACCCTCGACAACAGAGAAGAAATAAATGCGGATGCTGCTATTATTAATAATCCAGCCATTCGCCATGGAGAATACCTTATTCCTTCCTTAGAATTTTTATATGTGCTAAGTTTCAAACGATTAAGAAATTCTGTTAGATTTTGGCGAAAAAAAAATGGTCCGAAAGGATATTTGAATTATATTTCGACTTTTCTTCAATAACATCCTGAACCCCTGATTGCAAAAATCCAGTATCTAAATTCATAATTCAAATAATACTTTACCAACGTTTTGTTCCAACAAAAAAGACAATTTCAAAACCAAGTTAATCGGCTGTTCCTTTTTATTCGTTTTTGAATAATAAAAAACACCTTCTTTCTTTCTATCCAATTCGGGTATAGAAACCCTACCACTCATATTGTTATTTCGTATATTTTTTTCTATAGAAATAATCCGTTGTTGGGTCACTCCACGACTTTTTAATAACGCCAATAATTTTGACCGATAAACACCAATAATCTTAATATTCGATAAGCCCGCACTCAAATCATCTTTTTCCAAAAGGCAAATATTTGTAATCAAAAAATAAATCTGCGTTACTTTAGTCGCATCTACTAACCAGCCGACCCGCCAATGTGTTCGTTTGAGGTAAGAAATTTCAAAAGCAAAAGTAGGTAGGGAAATATTGAGGTAATCCAATTGGGCTTTTTCATCCACATAAAAGCATTTTGTATCCTTTTTCAACAATAAGTCTATACCTTGATGCTGCATCCGATTATTCCAAATTCGTTCAACCTTGAAAGGCGAATCTTTAAAAATCTGCGGATAAAAACCATCTAAGTAAGTGCCTAAAAGTTCTTCTTTTGATAAATCTTCGTAGAATTTTGATTTCATCATTTGGGTAGTTGTAGTTCTCTAAAGACTCAATGTAGCAAAAAAATCTATTTTTCTAACAGATTAAGGTAATAAAAACACAAGTCAGCGCTATAATTTTGAATTATTAGGGAATATTTCTCATCTTAGTGAATCTATTTGTCAAAACAGATTTAACTACAAAATTTATGCAAAATACACATCTCGATGTCTTGATTATTGGTGCTGGTATCTCTGGCATTAGTGCAGCCTACTATTTGCAGAAAGATTGCCCTACTAAGCGCTATGCTATTTTAGAAGGTCGTCCTACCTTAGGCGGAACTTGGGATTTGTTTAAATACCCCGGTATTCGGTCAGATTCGGATATGTACACCTTAGGTTTTGCTTTCAAACCATGGACTAATCCTAAAGCTATTGCCGATGGTCCCGCCATTATGAGGTATTTGCATGAAACGGTAGATGAATTTGACATTAGAAAGCATATTCAGTTCAATAAAATGGTGATTAATGCCACCTGGTCTTCTGAGGAAGCGCTTTGGACTTTAGAAGTACAGGATAAATCGACACAAAAATCGCAAACATATACCTGTAATTTTCTATCGATGTGTTCAGGCTATTATAATTATGAAAAAGGATACACGCCTGATTTTAAAGGAATAGAAGCATTTCAAGGCAAAATCATTCATCCACAAAAATGGCCAGAAGATTTAAATTACGACAATCAAAAAATTGTTGTTATCGGTAGTGGGGCAACTGCAGTAACAATAGTGCCAGAAATGGCAAAAACAGCGGCGCATGTCACCATGCTACAACGCTCTCCTACTTATGTAGCGTCTGGTCCAGATGTAGATAAACTAGCCGTTTTTACAAATAAAATTTTACCAAACAAATTAGCTTATTCAATAAATCGTTGGCGTAAAATCTTAATGCAACGATTTATGTTCAATATTGCTCGAAAGTATCCCAAAACCATGAAAAAAATGTTGATTGGTGGGATAGAAAAAGAGTTAGGAAAGGAATTCGATATAAAAACACATTTCACACCGAAATACAATCCATGGGATCAAAGACTATGTTTAGTTCCTAATGGAGATTTATTTGAAAGTATAAAAAATAATAAAGCTTCTGTCGTGACAGATCATATTGAATCTTTTACGGCTAAGGGTATTCAGTTAAAATCTGGAAAAGAATTAGAAGCAGATATTATCATCACAGCTACTGGCTTAAATCTAAAATTATTAGGAGGGATTAACTTTGTGGTAGATGGCAAAACGGTTGATTTGTCCAAAACTGTTTCCTACCGAGCGATGATGTTTAGCGACATTCCTAATCTGGTATTAGCCTTTGGCTATACCAATGCTTCTTGGACTTTAAAATGTGATTTGTCTAATCAGTATGTTTGTCGATTAATTAATTATATGGATAAAAACGGGTATAGCAAATGCATGCCTATACAAAATGATCCTAATTTAGAATTAGAAGATTGGTTAGACTTTAGTTCTGGTTATATTCGTCGAGCCATTGATACTTTGCCTAAACAAGGTACTAAAAAACCTTGGAAACTAGACCAAAATTATCTGGTTGATAGAAAATTGATTGGAAATGCAGCCTTAAATGATGGCGTTCTAGAATTTTCTACACCTGAGAAAGTGGGTAAACAGAAAGCGGTAGCAGTAGGCAGTAAGCAGTAGGCATGGACAGTAAGCAGTAAGCAGGCTGTCGATTTGCTAAATTTTCAGAATTTATTAAATCTCTCTCCCGCTAAAAAATCAAAGATTAGGATTTATCGAATAAGTAGTCAAAACATGGAAAAACCAACCAATCTCCCTTCAGGAAGACTTCTATCCTTAGATGCCTATCGTGGTTTAACGATGTTTCTATTAATGGCAGAAGCAGCTTTTGTATATCAAGCTTTGACCGATTATTTTCCAGCAAATAGTTTAGGCGGGCATATTATCCATCAATTTCACCATCATCCTTGGAATGGTTTGCGATTTTGGGATTTGATTCAGCCTTTTTTCATGTTTATTGTAGGCGTAGCAATGCCGTTTTCTTTAAGAAGTCGGCTGAATAAAGGAGATGATTGGAATACTATTTTTAAGCATATTCTCCGTCGTTGTTTTCTCTTATTCTTATTTGGCACAGGTTTACATTGTGTCTATAGCGGTGAAATTGTTTGGGAATTATGGAATGTGTTAACCCAATTGTCCTTTACTATTTTAGTCGCTTTTCTCTTGATGCGCTTTTCTTGGAAAACACAATTAAGTGCCTCCATTCTTTTTTTAATACTCACCGAAATATTATACCGAAGTTATGACCCAACCGCTCCATTCGTCAAAGATCAAAATTTTGGTTCTTGGATGGATTTGTTATTAATGGGTAAAATAAACGATGGCGGTGGTTGGGTAACTATCAATTGTTTACCGACTGCGGCACATACGATTTGGGGCGTCATCGCTGGTCAGCTTTTATTAAAAGATAATGCGCCAAAAGAAAAAATAAAATCCTTTTTAATAGCAGGTTTAGTCGGTTTAGTTATTGGCTACGGTCTTGATTGGCTACATGTTACACCTATTATTAAACGCATCTCCACCACTTCTTTTGTATTTGCTTCGGGTGGTTGGGCATTATTGGCGTTGACTTTCTTCTATTGGTTAGTAGATGTTAGAGGTATAAAAAGTTGGACGACCTTTTTTATGATTGTAGGATCTAATTCTATTTTTATTTATCTTTTTGCAGAAACAGTTGGCGTACAATGGTTACGGAATTTTGGCAGTATTTGGGCGACTGGTTTATTGCAACCACTAGGCTTCAGCCCTCCAATGATACTCATTTTTAATAGTATTTTTGTTTTAGGCATAATGTGGTACCTCTGTTACTTTTTGTATAAACATCGTGTTTTTATTAAGATTTAAACCACTAAATTTTAATTTTATCGAGCGAAAAAATCAGCTATTTTCTTCTATAATTTAGGCACTAGGAAAAAAATGTGAATGGCTTACTTCTAATTGTAACGCAAATTGCTAATTCGCCTCGAATCTATACTTTTAGGGTGTATTAACAATCTACATTACCATTGCCTCCTAAAAAATCTCTTGATACCATACACAACCTATAAACCGTTTTGCATGAACGAAGTAGACTTATTCATCCTAGAAAAAGACGGCAATCAACAAGCCATCTTGCAATTTCTGAATGATTTGATGATGTCCAATCCAGAAATTATCCAAAAAATCCGTTATAAAGTGCCCTTCTATTATCGGAAAAGCTGGATTTGTTATTTGAATCCGAATAAAAAAACGGGTGGCGTAGAAATGGTTTTTCTAAGAGGCAATGAGCTATCCAATGAACAAGGTTTATTGGAAGCTAAAGGTCGAAAACAAGTTCGAGGTGTTACCTTTTCTAAAATCACAGATATTCCAGTAGATACTTTGGTAGAAGTAATTCAAGAGGCTATTTGGTTGGATGATACGGTGGCTTATGCTTCAAAGCGACGTATCTGATACCTCCAACCGATACCCCACCCCATGCACCGTTTTTATAACCAAAGAAGCATCCGCCTTCAATATCTTCCGCAAACGAGAAACAAACACATCTAAACTACGCCCAACAATCACACCTTCATCTGCCCATACTTTTTCCAATAATTGCTCCCTATTTAATAATTGTCCGACATGGCTGACAAAATAATGTAGTAACTTGGTTTCTCGAAAAGTAAGCGTTACTGGATTATTATCGATGTACATTAATTGATTCGCTACATCTAATTGGCTATTTCCAATGGTAATTAATTGCTTATTAGGAATAACTGAGATAGGCTCCTTTTTAGGAAATTTATCAATCAACGGCTCTTTCCTATTTTTTAAAAAATAATAAAACCCAATTCCTAAAAAGCTAACGGTCAGTAATCCACCATACAACCAATTATTATTAGACTCCATAACTTGTTGACGATTAGGAAAGGTCACAAAAATATGATTACAATTAGCATATTGGTGCCTGCCAATACAAGGAACTCGTCCTTTGTTAAATTGTCTGACATCATAGCCCAAAATGAGCGTATCTGTACTACAATCTTTGACCGCCACAAAATAATATTCTTCCTCCATCCCCAAATCAGCCAAGGCTGAATGCAGTAGAAATGGAAGCGTATCATAATTAAAGGACTCGGCAATTGGCAATAAGAAAATTGATGCTTGTTGTTGTTGGACAGGGGCAATACTAGTCGTATCATTTCCTTCTAAAAGGAGCAACTGATGCCCAACTTGTCTTAGGGCTAAATTAGTCTGTTCAGCTAAAAATTGTTGGTTAACAATAAGGTTAGCAACTGAAACTGTTTGCTCACTTTCAGCCTTTAAACTTATAACCATCCATAATAAAAATAAAGTCCACTTAATTTTCATGGGTTAAAAATAAAGGCATTTCTCTTTAAATACAGGTATTTTTGTACTAAATACTCACTTTTACATTTCGTTTACATCCTTTTACAGGCTGTTCAACTTTGAGCAATTGATTTACTTGACCTTTGACGGGTTGATTTAATTTATTCATTATTCAAAATTATTTTTATGAACAAGTTATTATTTATGATTGCTTTATGTTTTGCAACCACTGGACTTTTGGGTCAAAATCCTTTTAATGATTGTGCCGCTATTTGTTTGGATAAAGTCGCATTGGTAAAAGATTATTCCCCTAGAGGCACTTGTGAAATCGAACTGGATGCAACAGGTACATTAGCTGCTTACACCGTAGAGCTTTCCGAAACTGCCATTACGCCTAAAAAACATATCCGTTTTAAAGTGGCTATTGAAGATGCAGCCACTAAAACCTTATGGTTATTTTCAGAAGAAACTTTCAAGAAAATTCCAGTAGAAAAAATATTGGCGAAATGTAAGAAAGGAGATGTCATTCGGTTATTAACGGTTGATAATACTTATGCTTTGCCACATAATGAGATTTTGGTGAAGTAAAACAGTTGCCAGTTGTCCGTTATCAATTTGACTAAACGGACAACTGATAACGGACAACTGATAATTTTTCCTTAATTTGAGCATTTTATTTACTAACCATTCATCATTCCTTCCATGCTCAAAAAAATACCTTTAATCCTCGGTATCTTAACTGGCGCAATAGCCATGTATTTCTATGTAACCATTTACCCAAAGATTCCTATTGGAACGGGTTATGCTGCCAAGAAAATGTGTAGTTGTCATTTTATTGCAGGTCGTTCACAAACGAGCATTCAGAAAGATGACTTAGCCATGTCACCGCTTAATTTAACGAGTACCGTTATTGATGAAGTCGCCAAAACTGCAACTGCTTCCATCTTTGGTATGGGTACTAAAACGGCTGTTTATCGAGGAAAATTAGGTTGTATTTTATTAGATGGTAAAGATGATTATAATGTGCAATTAGAGCTGCCAAAGGTCCGACAGAATACGACTGCAGAATGGCCTAGTGGTTTGCGCAAGAAGTTAGCGGCAGTTAATATTCTTCAATTTCTTTCCTTTGTCGAACCCTTTGAACTTCCATTTTAAAGGTTTTACTAAGCACCGATTGTAGAACTCTATATAAGCTCTAAT
>Ga0208544_10000672_pt1 | contig 25557 bp, 25 predicted proteins | sample DEB08_DNA_9_FD_184526 | JGI IMG/M metagenome (GOLD analysis project Ga0208544, IMG submission 184526) | Aqueous microbial communities from the Delaware River and Bay under freshwater to marine salinity gradient to study organic matter... | ecosystem: Environmental > Aquatic > Marine > Coastal ... | reverse complement strand
TCGGACCACAAGTTCTTTGCGACTTATGGGGGGCGAAGCCGTTTGGAGAGGTTGGAAGGGTGTAAAGGTGGGAAAGGTGTAAAGGGGGTGGAAACGTGTAAAAGTTTAAAAGTGTAAAGGGGGGTGGGGTAAACTTGGGTGGAATGAAAAATCCTGCCCGGACAGTTAGCGTGCCGGACAGGATGTAGCGGGCGCGTAAATAAAGTGGCTTTTAAGTAAGTTGATCCGCTTTACTGTTTCTGGTTTAAGTACCGAATAAAACCCAGGGTTTGACTTCGTGTGACTTCCACCTGCTGGTGAAATTGCTGTAGCACTTCCGTCGGGAGATAGTTTAAATCTTCAAAAAGGAAGAGCATACTCTTCACCTCGGCCGCTGAACTTTGGGCGATTTCAAAAAACCGAATCTGCTCTTTTACGGAAAACCTTGAAAATCCTTCCGCAAGATTATTCATAATGGAAAGGCTCGCTCGCCGCAACTGGTTACGCGTGGCCCAATCTCTTTCGGAATCAGGTACTTCCGCGCGATAAATAGCGGCCGTCAGTATTCTAGCGTTTTGCCAGCAATGCAGGTCTTCAAAACGTTCAATTTTTGCCATGGCTTAAGGGTTTAATTTTGGTGTTTGCTTCTCAATAAAGACGCCAGTACCCCCGAAATTCCACAGCATTTTGAAGACTATTTTTCAACAAAAACCACAACCACCTGATAATCAAAAAAATACCCACCCCCTCACTTACACTTTTAAACCCTTACACCTTTACACCTTTAAGTATTTGGACAATAATAAATTTACATTTTTTGACTCAAATGATTAGCTCGAAACCGCTCATTATCAATCGCTTATTCCTTCGCTAATAATTTGAGAATGTAAATTTATTATTGTCCCGGCATTTACACCTCCTAACCTTTACACTTTTACACCTCTTAACTTTTACCCCTCTTTGTTCAACTTCCTCCGTCCCACCCCACCCCTCCACTCCTTCGGCTTCCTGCAGGTCGATCTGCACTCGCATTTGCTGCCGGGGATCGATGATGGGGCGCGGGACCTGGACCACAGCCTGGCGCTGATTCGCCGGCTGGCCGACATGGGCTTTACACAACTGTACACCACGCCCCACGTGATGGCCGACCTGTACCCCAACACGCCGGACCTCATCCGCGCCAAGCTGGCCGAAGTGCGCGCAGCCGTAGCCGCGGCGGGAATGACCATAAAGATAGACGCCGCCGCCGAGTACCTGCTGGACGAAGGTTTTGGTGACCAGCTCAACGCCGGCACCCTCCTGACGTTGCCCGGTAACAAGGTGTTGGTGGAGATGTCGTTCGTGTCGGCACCCCCGAACCTGGACCAGACGATTTTCCAGCTGCAAACCAAAGGGTACCAGGTGCTGCTGGCGCACCCGGAGCGCTACCTCTTTATGCGGGATAACTTCGAGCGGTACGCCGCCCTCAAGGAACGGGGTGTGGAACTGCAGATGAACCTCCTCTCGCTGACCGGCTACTACGGCCTGCCGACCCGCGACAATGCCGTCAAGCTCCTCAAAACGGGGATGATCGACTACCTGGCCACCGACCTGCACCACGAACGCCACGCCGACTACCTGGAACAGCTGCTGCTAGACCGCAAACTGAGTCGGCTGATTCGGAAATTTGCGGGGGAAATGCGGAATGGGGCGCTTGTTTGAGTGCTAAAAAAAATGTATCTTAGTTGGCTATAAAAGGCCTCCAATAATATGACCGATAGAATTAGTCTGCCCCTGTCTGCCATCAATGAAGACTTCCTCCAGAAGCTGAGAACGCAGTACGGCGAACATGCTCGGCTGGATATTCAGGTAGTTGAAATGGACGAGACGCCTTCCCTTTCCGCAGCAGCTTTCTGGCACGTGATGACCCTGCTCCACCCCGATGCGGAATTGTGGGAAGCACGGATAGCCGCAGCGGTCGATTACCTGGCCAATTTACCGATCAAACAGATCTACCAATTTGAAGATATGTTGGCAGAAAAACTATTCGCCCTGGACACCGCCGCCCACGCACAAGTTGCTTTTCCGGAAGGGGAACACCTTTCGGTAGACGGTTTTCTGTACGTCCGCGCCGCCGTAGTGGCCCGCGGGCAGGCCCATTACCAGGACGTATTGGAAAATCCAGCCTTATTGGATATGGAGGAGGACTTTGAACCCCTGCTCTCGCTAGCCGCCCAGGCGTATGAGCAAAAGACGGGGCGCGCGTTTGATTACGTCGCTCCAGTTGATTATGAGACTTATGCGAATCAGGCGGGTTGGGGATGAGCAAAAGGAAAGTTCATAGAAATTCACACAAGAATAATGATCCTCATCATTTGTATGAATTCTTTGACCAAAAAGAGAATGAGGTTTTCAAGTACGGAATTAGTGCTGACCCTATTGAAGCCGATGGTTTAAGCAGAAGAATACGTAGGCAGCTTTCCATATTCAATTTAGCTGCCGGATGGCTTAGGTATATTGCCCGTATTTTGGTTTCAAATATTTCAGGTAGAAAAGCTGCAGAGAAAATAGAAAACCAGCATATGGAAGATTTCCAAACTAAGCATGGTCACCTGCCACGAGGGAATAGAAAGAAAAACGGGCCGGGCGTATGATTATATACCTACTTTCCCCGTGGAGACTTATAGCAATAAATTGGGGTGGCATGCTTAAAAAAATGGCCGAAGACCCCGCGGAAATGGATAAAAACCCACACAACACCCCCGCACACACCTTATCCGCGCACCTCTTCTGGGATGTGGATAAGACGGCCGTTGAATGGGAAAAAAATGCGCCCTTCCTGATCGGCAGGGTACTGGAATACGGCCTGATGGCCGACTGGGAGATGATCCAAAAACAATACGGCCTTGCTTTCATCAAAGAAAAGGTAGTTGAATTACGGACAATAGATGACGTCACCCTGGCTTTTTTATGCCTGATTTTTGACCTCCAACCAGCAGATTTCCGATGCTACAAACTCAAACAGTTGGGGCACAACTTCTGGAATTATTAACTGCCCTGATGGGGGTTCCTGAATTTGAGCATTTTTACCTCGTAGGCGGTACCGCATTAGCGTTACAGTTAGGGCATCGAAATTCTGTAGATATTGATTTGTTTGGCGCCGTAGAAATAAACGAAATGGCGTTTTCTACTGTGCTAAACACATTAGGTAGTGCCCAAATATTAAAAAAGAGTAAAAATATTTTGGTCTTCACGCTCGATGGTGTAAAAGTAGATTTTGTCAATTATCAATACCCGTGGATAGCGGCAGGATCAGTCATTGATAATATTCGAATAGCCAGCTTTGAAGATATTGCAGCCATGAAACTCAATGCCATTGCTGGTCGCGGAAGCAAAAAAGATTTTATTGATTTGTTCTTCTTACTCAAACAATTTTCCTTAAAAGAAATGCTGTCTTTTTATTCCAAAAAATACCATGATGGCTCAACTTTTCTGGTAGTAAAAAGCTTGGCCTATTTCGGTGATGCAGAGCAGGAAGTAATGCCCATAATGCATAGCAATGTCAGTTGGGAAATTGTGAAAAAAGGGATAAATAATGCTTTACTGAATTTATGACAATATCCAGTAACCATGCTTTATATTTTCTGCTGACCCCAACAACTCAAACCCAAAGGTCATAAAAACCTTCGCCCTCACCGGCACCGGTGGCTACGTAGCCCCGCGCCACCTGCAAGCCATCCGGGACACCGGCAACCTGCTGCTGACCGCCCTGGACCCCAACGATTCGGTGGGCGTACTGGACAGCTACTTTCCCGAGGCCGACTTCTTCGTGGAGTTCGAGCGCTTCGACCGCCACCTCGAGAAGATCAAGCGCCGCGGCCAGGGCATCGACTACCTGAGCGTCTGCTCGCCCAACTACCTGCACGACGCCCACATCCGCTTCGGCCTCCGCCACGGTGCCGACGTCATCTGCGAGAAGCCCCTGGTGCTGACCCCCTGGAACGTGGACGCCCTGGAGGAGATCGCCCAGGAGACGGGCCGCCAGGCTTACAACATCCTGCAGCTGCGCCTGCACCCCAGCGTGATCGCCCTGCGCGAGCGGGTGGCCGCCGCGCCACCCGACACCAAGTTCGACGTAGACCTCACCTACCTCACCGCCCGCGGCCACTGGTACTACACCAGCTGGAAGGGCAATGTCGAGAAATCGGGCGGCATCGCCACCAACATCGGCATCCACTTTTTTGATATGCTGCAGTGGATCTTCGGCGCCGTGCAGCAAAATACCGTGCACCTGCACACCCACGACCGCGCCGCCGGCTTCCTGGAGCTGGAGCGCGCCCGCGTGCGCTGGTTCCTGAGCATCAACCCGGATACGCTGCCCGCCGCCGTGCGCGCCACGGGGGCCACCACCTTCCGCTCCCTCACCATCGCCGGCGAGGAATTCGAGTTCAGCGGTGGCTTCAACGACCTCCATACCCGCAGCTACGAAGCGGTACTGGCCGGCGAGGGCTTCCCCCTGGCTGCCGCCCGCCCCGCCATCGAGCTGGCCCACCAGATCCGCCACCAGGTAACCGTCGGGCTGACCGGGGATTATCATCCGCTGGCGGCGTTGCCGCTGGCGGGGCACCCGTTTGGGGCGGGTAATAACCACTAATGGGGGGAATAGGCACAAAACCACTAAAGGGGGATTATAGGCACAAAAGCACTACGAACACTAAATCCCACAAAAGGAGAATAGGCACAAAAACACAAAAAACACAAAATCCCACAGAAAAGGGAGGATAGCCACAAAAACACTAAAGGGGATTATAGGCACAAAAACACAAAAAGCACTAAATCCCACAGAAAAGGGAGGATAGCCACAAAAACACTAAAGGGGATTATAGGCACAAAAACACAAAAGGCACTAAATCCCACAAAAGGGGAATAGGCACAAAAACACTAAAGGGGATTATAGGCACAAAAACACAAAAGGCACTAAATCCCACAAAAGGGGAATAGGCACAAAAACACTAAACTCCACTAAATTTTGTTTTGTGAAATTTTTGTGTCTTTCGTGCTTTTGTGCCTAAAAAAAAACACGAAATCCCACTAAAATTATTTTGTGTAAGTTTTGTGCCTTTTGTGCTTCTGTGGCTAAAAAAAAAACACGAAATCCCACTAAAACTGTTTTGTGTAAGTTTTGTGCCTTTTGTGCTTTTGTGCCTATAAAAATCCCGTACTTCTGTGGCTAAAAAAACCATCAAAAATGAATTACGCGCCAATTCCCGAGCACCTAAATGAAATAGGTAAAAAGATTGTAGACGCGGCCTATACTGTTCATAAAAACCTCGGCCCCGGGCTCTTGGAAAAAGTTTACGAGGTTTGCTTTTGTTATGAATTGGAAAAGCGAGGACTTAAGGCAGAGCGGCAGATAGATTTACCCATTGTGTATGATAATATGACCTTCCAGGAAGGTCTTCGGCTGGATGTGCTGGTTGATGATGAGGTTATTTGCGAGTTGAAAGCAGTGGAAGAAATCAATCCTTTGTGGAAAGCCCAAATTGTCAGTCATCTCAAATTGACCAATAATCGTTTAGGGTATTTGATCAATTTTAATGTCATTAACATTCGTGATGGCATAAATCGAATTGTGAATTGACTTTAGGCTTAGCTACAGAAAAGGGGGGATAGCCACAGAAAAAGGGGATTATAGGCACAAAAGCACGGAAAACACTAAATCCCACAAAAAGGGGATTATAGGCACAAAAGCACGGAAAACACTAAATCCCACAAAAGGGGGATTATAGCCACAAAAACACTAAAAACACATAATCCCACAGAAAAGGGGGATTATAGGCACAAAAGCACTAAAGGGGGATTATAGGCACAAAAGCACAAAAAGCACTAAATCCCACTAAAATAGTTTTGTGTAAGTTTTGTGCCTTTCGTGCTTCTGTGCCTAAAAAAAATCGTGCCTTCCGTACTTCTGTGGTTAAAAAGAACACTAAATCCCACTAAAATAGTTTTGTGTAAGTTTTGTGCCTTTCGTGCTTTTGTGCCTAAAAAAAATCGTGCCTTCCGTACTTCTGTGGTTAAAAAGAACACTAAATCCCACTAAAATTATTTTGTGTAAGTTTTGTGCCTTTCGTGCTTTTGTGCCTAAAAAAAATCGTGCCTTCCGTACTTCTGTGGTTAAAAAGAACACTAAATCCCACTAAAATTATTTTGTGTAAGTTTTGTGCCTTTCGTGCTTTTGTGCCTAAAAAAAATCGTGCCTTCTGTGGTTAAAAAACAACCAAAATGAAAATCCTCCTCACCGGCACCGCCGGCTTCATCGGCTTCCACCTCGCCAACCGGCTGGTAGCGGCGGGCTACGAAGTCGTGGGGTTGGACAGCATCAACAACTACTACGACGTCAGTCTGAAGATTGCGCGCCTGGAAGAAGCGGGCATCCCGCGCAACGCGGTGGCCTACGGGGAGTTGATCCAGAGCACGAAAAACCCCAACTACCACTTCATCCAGGAAGAAGTCGCAGACCTGGCGGCGTTGCAGAACCTGTTCCGGGCCCACCAGTTTACCCACGTCGTGCACCTGGCTGCGCAGGCCGGCGTGCGCTACAGCATCAAGAACCCCGGCGCCTACGTGCAGAGCAACATCGTCGGGTTCAGCAATATCCTGGAATGCTGCCGCCACCAGCAGATCGAGCACCTGGTGTACGCCAGCTCCAGCAGCGTCTACGGACTGAACGAGCAGGTGCCCTTCTCGACCAGCGACAATGTGGACCACCCCGTATCGCTCTACGCCGCCACCAAGAAGAGCAACGAGCTGATGGCCCACGCCTACAGCCACCTGTACGATTTACCGACTACCGGCCTCCGCTTCTTCACCGTCTACGGCCCCTGGGGCCGGCCGGATATGGCCTACTTCCTGTTCATCAAAGCCATCCTGGCGGGCGAACCCATCAAGGTGTTCAACGACGGGCTGATGCAGCGCGATTTCACCTACGTGGATGACATCGTGGAAGGAATTTATCAGGTGCTTACGCAAGCGCCGACCCGACAACACGATTGGAATGCCCAACACCCCGACCCGGCATCCTCGCCAGCGCCCTACCGCATCTACAACATCGGCGCCGGCCAGCCCGTCGGCCTGCTCGACTTCATCCTGAATATCGAACAAGCCCTGGGCCAAACGGCCGAAAAGATCTTCCTCCCCATGCAGCCCGGCGACGTGGTGACCACCTTTGCCGATACCACCGCCCTGGAACGCGACTTCGGCTATAAGCCGCAGACCCAGCTGGCGGAGGGGATTGCGCAGACGGTGGGGTGGTATTTGGGGTATTATGGGAACAAATAGCAGCACCGTCTATATCATTATACCATCGCAAAAGAATATCTTTGCGAACTTGTTTTTTAAAATCATACGCTTTGATTCGACAATATCCTTTCTTACTCCTGGCCTGCACTTGCCTATTATTCACAGGTTGTGTGAGTCATAGCGAGTTACTTAATTTTAACGAAGGGGAATTTGTAACGACCCCCATTCCTCCGGCTCCTGCGATGATTATACAGGTAGACGACTTGCTTTCGATTAGTGTCCGAACGCTTGACGAACAAGCTTCCGCGCCTTTTAACCTAGAGTCCGGCAATTTAAATATGGCAGAAATGGGGGCAGGCCGCCCTATTATCGGCTACCTCGTTGACAATGAAGGCTATTTGGATTTTCCCGTGATTGGCCGTATACCAGTAGCTGGCCTTACGGTAAATCAACTCAAAGCACAGCTAAATGAAGCGCTGAAAACCTACCTGATAGACCCTGTTATCAATATCCGCTTTATTAATTTTCGGATTACATTAGTTGGTGAAGTAAGATCACCTGGCAGCTATGTTATGCCCAATGAAAGGGTGACTATACTAGATGCCATAGGCTTGGCAGGTGACCTCACGTCTTATGCCAATAGAGCGAATATTTTAATCGTGCGGGAACAAAACGGACAGCGGGAATACGGCTATGTAAATATTCATGACAAGGCCATTTTTCAGTCGCCCTATTTTTACTTGCGGCAGAATGATTATATCTATGTGGAACCCTTACCAGAGGTTACCGCTTCTGTACGCGATCAATCTCAGCGTATTCTCCCTTGGGTAGGATTGGCTACTACCCTTGTTACCCTCACTTTGACTCTAATGCGCTAAACTCCGTGCAGCGCCAGTTATACTATGCAAACTCCTCAAGAATTTAATTTTACGGATACCCAAGAACAGGCTTTTGATGTAAAGGCTTTTCTCTTCGGATATCTGCGTTATTGGTATTGGTTTGTTATTTCCATGGCGGTTTGTGGCTTGTTGGCTTGGTTGTATCTTCGCTATACCGTTCCTGAATACGAAGCTTACAACAAACTCCTCATCAAGGATGGCAAATCAGATCAAATGCTTTCGGAAGAAAGCGTGCTGCAAGACTTAGGATTGCTTGGGTCTTCCAGTAATTTGGTCAATGAAATGGAGCTGCTGAAATCGCGTAGCATGATGCTGCAAGTTGTGAACAATCTAGGCATATATACGCGCTATTACGCAGTGGGGACTTTCAAAGAGACGGAATTGTTTGGCGCTCAGCCCTTCTTGGTAGATACCACAGAGCTAGATGTAGATGCTCTCGCAGGACAAAGATTTGAAATTGCACTTTTGGCTGATAGCACTTTTTCTATTACACAAGGAGAAAAAAACTTGGGAGAATATACTTTTGGGGAATGGATTACGGTAGGTAAGAGCAAATTCAAATTGCTAGCAAGTGATGAATACAAAGCAGAAAAATACAATAATCCTTTTGCTATTCAGTTCACCAATGCCCTAGCTACCGCGCGAAGTTATTCAAACAAGCTGGACATTAGCCAGGTTCGCGATCGAGCCAGTGTATTGCGCTTAGCATTGGTTGATTACAATGGAGATAAAGCCGTAGCTATACTCGATGAATTGGTGAAAGTATACAACCAGGCCAATATCAATGATAAAAATAGAGTAGGAAAAAATACGCTCCAATTTATTGAAGAAAGAATTGACTTCCTGACTTTAGAATTAGCGGATGTAGAAGGGGACGTTGAACGTTACAAGAGTGGGAATAATATTGCCCTCGAGCTGGAATCCAGGGCAGAGGATGTACTCAGCAGGGTGAATAGCTACGAGCAAGAGATTGCCCAGGTGGAAGTGCAGGTAGAACTGGCCAACGCCCTGTTGAACGCCATAAGAAACCCAGAACGCCCCTACGACCTACTTCCTGCATCATTGAACAATGATAACGGAGAGCTTAATATTACCATTAATCAATACAACCAGCTCATTTTACAACGGGAGCAATTGGCTAAAAGCGCGGGCGGCAGCAACCCCCTCTTGCTGAACCTGGAAAGCCAACTGGATGATTTGCGCCAAAATATCAGCAACAATCTGGCTACTTACCTGCGATCCATTCAATTGTCGAAAGCAAAGATAGAAAGCAAGTATGCCGATTTGCGCACAACATTGCGCAGCATCCCCAAAGCAGAGCGGGAGTTATTGGAAAAAAAGCGGCAACAGATCATCAAGGAAAACCTCTTTCTCTACCTCTTGCAAAAACGAGAAGAAACAGCCTTGTCGCTGGCCGTAACCGTACCCAATTCCAGGGTTGTAGATCCTGCCGAGAGTACTTCCGGCCCCATTACGCCGGTACCTTTTAATATTATGGCGCTGGCCGTGTTTTTGGGCCTGGCGCTACCCATTGGCGGCATCCTGACCAAACAAATCTTGGATGACAAAGTGCGCGGGGAAAAAGACATCAAAGACTTTTCCCCGGTACCGATAGTTGGAGCGATTGCGGAAACTAAGTTGGAACATCAAGTGGTCGTTTCGCCCAATAGCCGAAGTGGGGTAGCCGAAATGTTTCGCCTCATCCGTACCAACCTACGCTTTATGTCCCCCGAGGGCAAGACGCCTACTTTTTTGGTGACCTCTACCATAAGTGGGGAAGGAAAAACGTTTGTTTCGGTTAACTTGGGTATGACGATGGCTATTGCCAATAAACGTACCCTCTTGATGGGTTTTGATTTGCGTAAACCCAAAATGGGAACCTACCTGAAAGAAGACGATACCAGCAGGGGAATATCCAGCTACATCGTTGATGATACCCTGCAAGCAGCGGATATAATCAGACACAGTAGTTTTCACCCCAAGTTGGATTTTATCACCAGTGGCCCTATTCCTCCCAATCCGGCGGAATTGATCCTCACCGATCGCATGCGGGAATTGATGGAATACGCGCAAGCCCATTATGATATAGTGATTATCGATACCCCCCCCGTAGGGCTGGTAGCTGATGCATTCTTGATTAACAACTATGTCACCAACAGCCTTTATGTAGTGCGGGCCGGAAAAACACCTAAGTCGGTCGTAGCTACCATTGATGATATTTATCAGCAAGGGAAGTTAAACAATTTGGCCTGTATCCTAAACGGGATCTCCAGCAAAGATGGCTATGGTTATAACTATGGGTATGGCAGTGGCTATGGGTACGGCTATGGTTACTATGATGAGGATAAAGTAAGGAAAAGTTGGTGGAAATTTTGGAAGTAACTAAGCTAAGGACATGGATAAAGCAGTTTTCATAATTGCAGAAATAGGGCAGGCGCATGATGGAAGTTTGGGTATTCTTCATTCTTACATTGATGCTTTAGCCAATACTGGAATTGATGCGATAAAATTTCAAACGCATATTGCTGAGGCAGAAAGTAGTATTCATGAACCATTTCGGGTGAAATTCAGCTATGTAGATCAAACCCGATTCGATTATTGGCAACGCATGTCATTTTCGTTTGAGCAATGGATGGATATAAAAAAGCATTGTGATGACGTAGGATTGGAATTTATGTCGTCTCCATTTTCTCAGGCAGCAGTAGATTTATTGGAAAAATTAAATGTTAAACGATATAAAATAGGATCAGGAGAAGTAAATAATTTCTTGATGCTGGAAAAAATCTGTAAAACAGGAAAACCGATTATTCTATCCTCTGGTATGAGTTCCTATGATGAATTGGATGATGCAGTAGCGTTTATTCAACAATTCGGAAACCCGATTAGTATATTACAGTGTACAACTAGTTACCCTACACCTCCTACACGTATCGGTTTCAACGTTATTAGCGAACTTAAAGGCAGATACCCTAGTGCTCTAATCGGTTTGTCTGAACATACAGCGAACATTGCTACAGGCACTGCAGCAGTGGCAATTGGTGCTAAAGTATTGGAATTTCATGCGGTTTTTGATCGAAGGATGTTTGGCCCTGATGCATCATCATCTCTTACTATAAATGAAATTAAAGAACTGGTTCAACAAATTAGATTTGTGGAAATTGCGCTGCATAACCCGATAGATAAAAAAGACAACAGTGCTTATCTTGGACTGAAATCAATTTTTGAAAAAAGCTTGTCGGTCAACAAAAAACTTCAAAAAGGGCATGTTTTATGCTTTGATGATCTGGAGGCTAAAAAACCTGCTAGCTTGGGTATAGCTGCTAAGTATTACAAGGAAACAATTGGGAAAAAACTCAAGCATTCCCTTGAGCAATGGGATTTTTTAACGGAAGAAGACCTAGAGAATTGATGGCAAAAAGAAAAATATGCGTGGTTGTAACTGCAAGACCAAGTTATAGCAGAATAAAGACCGCACTACAGGCAATAAAAGAACATCCAGATCTTGAACTTCAACTGGTTGTAGCAGCATCTGCACTTTTAGACAGGTATGGCAACGCTATCCATGTTATTGAGAAGGATGGCTTCGAGATAGCAGCGAAAGTTTTTAATGTACTGGAGGGGGAAAACTTGGCAGCTGCGGCTAAAACGACAGGAATCGGCATTCTTGAATTATCTTCGGTGTTTGTTAATTTGAAACCTGATATTGTCATTTCTATTGCCGATAGATTCGAAACAATAGCTACGTCAATTGCTGCCGCCTATATGAATATTCCTTTGGCACATATCCAAGGAGGGGAAGTGACAGGGAATATTGATGAAAAAGTACGTCACGCTAATACGAAGCTAGCTGATTATCACTTTGTAGCTTCAGAAGATGCACAAGAACGCGTTATTAAGCTGGGTGAAGACCCTCGTTTTGTCTTTAATACGGGGTGTCCGTCTATTGATTTGGCAGCAGAGGCATTGAAAAAACCTGAAATTGATTTTGACTTTTTTCAAAAATACGGCGGTGTTGGAGCCAACCCTGATTTTAGTAAAGGATATTTAGTAGTTATGCAGCATCCAGTCACAAATGAACATACCGAATCTCGAAAGCAAATAGAAGAAACACTGCATGCAATTAAAAAAATTGATCTACCGACGTTGTGGTTTTGGCCAAATGTCGATGCAGGCGCAGATGGTACTTCAAGTGGGATTCGTGCTTTTAGAGAGCATCATGAACTGCTAAATGTACATTTTTTTAAAAACATGGAGCCCAGCGATTTTATTAAAGTCCTTTATAATGCTAAGGTCTTAATAGGAAATTCGAGCGTTGGAATCCGAGAGTGTGCTTTTTTACCCGTTCCTGTTGTTAACATTGGATCAAGACAACACAATAGACAAAGAGGCAACAACGTGATTGATGTAGATTATAATCGAGATGCTATTTGTGATGCGATCAACAAATGGTTTCAAATAGGCAGACCGACTTCTTCTTCAATATATGGAAGCGGGGAAGCAGGGCAACTGATCGCAAAACATTTAGAAAGTGTGCCTTTGCAATTCCATAAAACTATTGTTTATTAGCAGATGAGAATACTAGCAATAATACCAGCAAGAGGAGGTAGTAAAGGCGTACCTAGAAAAAATATTAAATTATTAGGAGGTAGGCCGCTTATCCAGTATAGTATTGATGTTGCGCTTCTTTCAGCCTGTTTCGATAAAATCATGGTCAGTACGGATGATGCTGAAATAGCGAAAATTAGTAAACAATTAGGGGCTGAAGTTCCAGAACTCAGACCTCCTCATTTAGCTAATGATAATTCTGCAACTATTGATACGGTAATATATACTCTTAACTATTATAAGGAGAGAGGAGAATCCTTTGATGCAGTATGCCTGCTTCAACCAACTTGTCCTTTTCGAGACAAAATTGATTTAGAGTCAGCTATTCATATATTTTCCTTATCAGAAGCAGATAGTTTGGTGTCTGTTTCTCCAATTCCTCATCAGTATAATCCACATTGGGCTTTCTTTGAAAATGAAGATAAACAATACTTACGAATTGCCACAGGCGAGAAAAATATTATTCCAAGGCGTCAGAGTTTACCAGAGGCATATTATAGAAATGGTTCGATTTATCTTACCAGAGTAGAAGTGATAATAGAGAAAGAATCCCTGTATGGGGATAAGATGAGTTATTGGAAAATGGATCATTCAAATATTGTTAATATTGATACGATGACTGATTGGATTCGTGCTGAAAACATGGTCAACTCAAAACTTATATAACTTTATGTGTGGAATAAATGGAATAATTGGTAAATCTGGATCTACGATAAAACTAGAAGCTATGCAAAGTGCCATAGCTCATAGAGGCCCGGATGCAAGCATGAAGTATGTCAATAAACAGGATTTTTGTTTTATGGGGCATAATAGGCTAAGTATCATTGATTTATCAGAGTCAGCAAATCAGCCAATGTTTAGCAATGATAACCAAAAAGTTATTGTGTATAATGGCGAAATCTATAACTACCTTGAATTAAAGCAGGAATTAGAAAAGGATTATTTGTTTAAAACTCAATCTGACACAGAAGTGATCCTTGCTGCGTACCAGAAATGGGGCGAAAGCTGTTTAAATCGATTTATCGGCATGTTTTCATTTGTAATTTGGGATCAACGTAAACAGCAATTATTTGCCGCCAGAGATAGATATGGTGTAAAACCTTTTTTTTACTCGATGCAAAATGATTCCTTCTTTTTTTCCAGCGAAATAAAAGGACTTTGGGCAACTGGAATTCCTCGAATTCCTAATGAACATACTTGGTTGACCTATTGGCGAAAAGGACTTTATGATCATAGTGAAGCTACTTTTTGGAAAGATGTACAAAAGCTTGATGCGGGATGTTGTTTAACTTTTTCACTAACGGAAGGCTTAAACATTCGAAGATGGTATGATCTTGAGGTGCTTATAAATATAGAAGACAATAGATCCGAGGATAGCATCACAGAAGAGCTTCGTTATCTTTTGGAAGATGCTGTTCGACTTCGTTTTCGGTCAGATGTCCCAGTTGGAATATGTTTGTCTGGAGGCTTGGACTCATCCTTATTGCTTGGCTTAATTCAAAAGATAAAAGGTAGGGATTTTCCTATTCACGCTTTTACTTTTTATACTGGTGATGATCGTTATGATGAGTTGCGATGGGCGGCCAAGATGGTTGAAAATACGTCGGTAGTTCATCATCATTGTAAATTGACGGCAGAAACAATTCCTTTTTTGGCTAAAGAAGTTTCAGACGCAATGGATGAACCATTCGGAGGTATTCCTACAATAGGAATGAGGAATGTATTTAAGGCATCAAAAAAATTGGGAATTAAAGTTTTACTAGATGGGAACGGGATGGATGAAGCATGGGCTGGATATGATTACTATCAGACTGCTGAACATGTTTTATATGATAAAGGCCCCATTCAAGGAAGTAAAAATGCAAACGTACTTGACAGCTACTTACGATCCGCTGTAAACAGAGATGTGGACTCATTAATAGCGCCGGAATTTCCTGATAAGATAAAGCAGCTGCAATACAGGGATTTATTGTATACGAAGATACCTCGGGGGATGCGCTTTGCTGATCGAAATTCAATGGCACAGTCTATTGAATTGAGGGAACCATTCTTAGATCATCGAATGGTTGAATTAGGACTCAAACAGAAACGGTCACTTAAAATACGAGAAGAAAAAGGGAAATACCTGCCAAGGAAGATCGCCCAAGAGATGACACCACAAACAATCGTGACTGCGCCTAAGCGCCCGGTGCAAACACCTCAGCGAGAATGGCTAGCTGAGGATTTAGCTTCTTGGGTTGAAGACATATTATTTAAAAAAGACAGCAGTTTATTGCAATGGTTTGATCGAAAAACACTTCAAGAATTGTGGTCTGATTATAAGATTAGGAGGCCTGACAACAGCTTTTATTTGTGGCAATTAATTAACTCGGCCATGTTATTAGATAAGTAACAGAGAAGCATAAGCATGCAAAATAAAGAAAGCGAAAGAAAAAAAATAGGTACAAAACGGATAGCTATATGGGCTGAACATCCATTTCAATTATATAGTGTAGTTGAATTCATAAGAATTAATAAGCATGTTTTGCCTAGTGACCTATTCATTGTCACGGAGGCTAAAAATGCAACTTTACTCTTTGAAAATGAAATTCTACAGAACTTGACACCTATTTTTATCGATGATCTTACGAAAAAATGGCACTCCTATTTTCGATTAGTGTTCGAAGCGACTTTTGTGTCCAAAGATTTTTCCAGCGTTTATGCTTACAATAATAGTATTACTCGACAGGCCTTTCCTCTACTAGCAGCTCTTCAACAACTGTCCTTTCTTAAGTTACCAAGAAATAGAATAAATTTAATTTTTTCAACCTTATCGCATAGATTGGGGAAATTAATTTATAGAAAGGCAATCGTTTTCGATACTATATATTGTTTCACCAAAGTATACCATTCAGTATTACTAAACATGATTTCTAAAGAGAGAATAGCTGTTATGGAAAGCTGGGATCATCCGATGAAATTTCCGTTTTTATTTCAAGCGAATGAAGCCTATACTTGGAATAAATTCTTAAAAGAAGATATAGGAAAATTTCAAGGTCTAAGTCAGATAAAACAAATTAAACCACTCAAATTTCACTATATTGACCGATTCAAGCATCTTACTTTAAATGAAATAGAAAATATATTGTCAACGACAACTTATCGGAATGATATTATAGAACTACAAGAAAAGAGTATTGTTTTATATCCCACTACAACTTCTTCTAATGGAATCGAACATGAAGGAGAAATGAAATTGATCAATTCCCTGTGTAAAGCTTTTAAAGGGAGTCAGCATTTTTTGTACATCAAGCCTAAACCCAATGGTCCAATTGGGGATTATGACATATTTAAGACTCGACCGCAGGTAGTTGTTGGTAGGTACTCTTCCAATTTTGATTCTAGGGACATGCTAGATGATTCCTATCATTTGTTTCGATATTACTTAATTAAAAAATCTTTCACTTCTATTAATGCCGGCACCACTTTTGGGCTCGAAATCGCATATGCTGATAAACCCTTGATTCAGCTTGATGTCACTCATGATTTTCATCCTGGGTTCAGTGAGTTTATTCATACTTATCATCTTAGTAAATATTTACTTTCTCTACCAGGTACGATTTCCTTTGCTGAGAATAGCACTGATATCCTCGCTACAGAAATAAAGGAAAGAAATATGGAGTTTAGTTGCAACCTTAAAAACTGGCTCTTAAAATGGTAAAGGTTCTTTTAGTTGGATATTCAGGACACCAAAATTTTGGTGACGACTTACTATTACAATTGGCTTATCAACATTTTATTGACTTATGTGAGGTGACGATTTGGACAAATGTATTAGGGCCGCAAGCGGACTATTTAGAAAGCTGGTTTCCTAAAGCTGTGATTATCAGGTCTAATAACTTAGGACTACAAATTTTTAAGCAATACGATAAAGTATTATATTTCGGTGGGGGTGTTTTTTTTGATTATACACAGCCTTACGCTTTGAGTAAATACTTAAGGAAAAGCCTTGCCGTATTCAAACATTATGGTATAGCAAGATGGTATGGAACACAATTTGGGGGTATTGGTACTGGCCTTGGCCCTTTCCTTAGTAAACGAGCAGAAATGATTAATCGGCGACGATTAGCTAACTTTCAATTACTAGGATTAAGAGATCAGTTTTCTTATGATTTAGCAACAGCCTATAAACTAAATACCCGTTTATTTTATGGCTGTGACCTTTCGTTTGCAATAGGTACTGCTTTTTATAAACCTGAAGCACAAGTTGAACCAAATTCCATATTGATATGCCCTCGTAAGTTTCCACATGGGAAAGATGGTGACAATTACCACAATCGCTTGGTGGATTGGGCTGTAAATCAACAAATGGAGGGTAAAAAAGTAACCATATTCGGATTTCAAGCCCAGCATGATGAGCCTATATTGGAAGTATATGCTATTAAAGGGTTGAAAACAGAAATATGGAATCCATCTGCTATGAAAATAGAAGATGTTTTTAACCTCTTTACGCAACATGAATTTGTTGTTTCTGCACGAATGCATGGCATTTACGTTGCTGGTTTAACAGGAAGAGCCAGTATCGGCATCAATGTACACCCCAAAGTAAAAGATGCCACTAGCTTATTTAATAATTCAAGCTTTTTAGAAGTCGATTTTACGATTGAAGATTTAGAGAACAAAATAAAATCACTGTCTACCATAAATGGCGAAGCCCTTTTTGAGGAAAAAACTGCTATTGCAAAAGATCTCTATCTTAAAGCTCAAGATTGGGTGAATAATCGGATGCTTTAAACACGTTTTATGCGAGCAGGTATAAAGGCCATAGGATTACTTACTATTCTCAAGCTGCTAGGTTCTGCCATAGGCTTAGTTTATTCCGTTCTTCAGGTACGCTATTTTGGGGCTTCGGCTTTAGTAGACGCATTTTTTGTGGCTACCTCCGCAGTATACCTAGTGATGTCGCTTACCCAAGGGGGGCAGTTGGCAGAAGTATTTTTGCCAGAATATTTGAAACAGAAGGAAGAATCGGGTAAAGCTGCTGCTGCTGCACTGCTTTCAGCGGTGCTGAATAGAATGACGGTATTTTTGTTTTTGGGTTTGTGTGTGTTATATGTTGTTGCGCCACTATTGCTTCAAATCATGGGGCCAGGCTTGGAAGATACCTACCGGCAGTTGAGCATTTCTATTTTTAGAGTATCACTCATTCTCATTCTATTCAATGTTATCGCTTCTTTTGTAAATACCACACTGAATGCAGAGCAAGTGTATGGCCGTTCGGAAATAACAGGAATTATCAATGGTACGATTTCTATTACAATATTGGTGCTGTTTTATAAAACATTGGGTGTATGGGCCTTACTTTATGCCTTACTTGCGGGAAAGCTAGTGGAATTTGTTGTTGGTCTCTTTTTTTTGCATAGAATTGGATACCAGTACAGCTTTATTTGGCGTGTGCCGGGTTATGATTTAAAGCACTTTTTTTCAATTCTTTTCACGACTTCTAGTTATGTTGGCGCCACTCAAATCTACAATATTATATTAACCGCGATGGCCTCTTATCTGCCAGCTGGTAGCTTTGCTATATTTAAGTACACACAACAACTTAGCAGCAAAACCCAGGGCATTATCCTTGGCCCTACATCTACGGTCTTTTTTTCCAAATTTTCCAAAAAGGTAGCCGAGGGGAAAGAAGATTTAAGTCACTTTCTTCGTACGCCTCTTATAGCCTTAGGTTTAGTTGCTTTTCTGCAGTTCTGCTTTATATTTTTATTAGGGGATGACCTTTTACGTATGTTGTGGCAGGAAAAAACCATGTCTGAACGCGAGTATGCCATAGCCTACACGATGTTGGCGGCTAATTTTTTAGGTATCATTTTTAGTGCCGTAGGAATGGTTTTTAGGAAAGCGGTGGTGGCTATGCAGCGTGCAAAAGCATTGTACACGGCTTGGACAATCACACAATTTGCCTGTGCTGTTTATAGCTATATTACCATTGCTCAATTTGGGATTTATGGTTTAGCTTCTATTCCAGTCATTAATATGCTATTAATGGCAAGTGTTTCTTTTTTTACGGCTTTCAAAATGGGACTAATGCCGTTTAAAGGGCAGGAGCAAAACAAAGTTAGCTTGCTCAAAGGAGGAGGATTCATTGTTGTAGGCATCGTATGCGCTGGGTTAATCAGAATGATACCTTTTAGTAGTTATCCCTTGTGGCAGCTATTATTGCTAAAAGGGGGGCTATTGGCTATGGTATTAATTATATTGATGCTTCCTCTTTTTAATGCTACTATTCGCCAAATTATTGAAAGTTTAAAAAAAGTATGAGGCTAAAAAATTTCTTGGCGAGTTTTTATTACAACTACCTCTTAAAAGTATGGCTGTTGAATATTCCTTCCCATACTATTCGCTTGTTTTTCATCAGAAGAACCTTGGCCAAAGTAGGTTTAGAAACTCATTTTTTAAGGGGCGTAGAAATTCGCGCAGGAAAGAATATATCTATTGGCAACAACTGTGCGATCAACAGCAATGTACTACTAGATGGCCGAGGTGGAAAACTGACCATAGGCAACAATGTAGACATAGCCCAGGAAACCAACATTTGGACACTAGAACACGATGTGCATAGCGATACCCATAAAGACATGGGCGGGGATGTAAGTATTGAGGATTATGCCTGGATTGCATCTAGGGTTACTATTCTACCTGGCGTTACCATTGGAAAAGGAGCAGTAGTTGCGGCAGGGGCAGTAGTTACTAAAGATGTTCCTCCTATGATGATTGTGGGAGGCGTTCCAGCAAAGGTCATTGGTGAGCGAAAGAGTAAGTTGGCTTATACACTTAATTATAAACCATTGTTTAGGTGATAGTATTACCGTAATAGCAATAGCAATAGTAATCAAAATAAAAATAAAAATTTTCCACTAGCTTCCAGCCTATCATTATTTTGAAATCACCAATTAAAATATCTTGCCTGCCTATAGCGGGAATTGGAAATCCTTATCAACATCTTATGATGATGGGATTAAGAGCAGGAGGGGCGGAAGTAATACATGGAAAAGAAGGAAAATTTTTCGCGCTTTTAAACACGGCTCTTGTTCAGCGGCCAGATTATCTTCATGTAGACTGGTTACATCAATATTATTTGCGTAGAAAAGCTTGGATGACTTGGCTGTTATTTCCATTGTTTTTCATGGAAATTTTGCTGCTTAAAACATTTACCTCCACCAAATTAGTTTGGACTTTACATAATATTTACCCGCATGACAAACCACAGCATGGCCCCTATAAATGGGCACGAAAATGGTTTGCCTACCATTGTGATTGGATAAGGGTGTTTCACCCTTCCACTATTCAAAGAGCCTCAAAAGTACTAGGGGTTGATGAAAATAAATTCAAGGTTGTTCCTGAGGGAGCTTATGTAGGATATTACCAAGATAAACTCACAAAAAAAGAAGCACGGGAGCAGTTAGAAATAGGCCAAAATGAACGCATTCTATTGTACCTTGGATTAATAAAGCCCTACAAAGGAATATTAGAATTAATCCAGATTCTAAAAAAGACAGAATTGCCTAATGTACGGTTGGTTGTCGCAGGAAAAGCCATTGATAGTCAATACTGGAGTTCTATAACAAGTACACTACCTGCCCCCGTATTGCTTCGAGAAGGATTTGTTGAGGATAACGACCTGCAAATGTATTTCAATGCTGCTGACGCAGTAATATTGCCGTTTCAAAGAATAGAAAATTCTGGTTCAGCAATATTGGCCATGGGCTTTAGTAAACTTATTCTGGCTCCCCAAAAAGGCGTATTAGTTGAACGATTAAAACAGCAAAATGACTGGCTTTATGAAAATGAGGAAGAATTAATCACACGATTAAAATTGTTTGCTCAATTAGAGACGGAACGTTTAGCAGAAATTGGTGAGAAGAATTTTTCTGCTCTGGAAAAGCACAAATGGCTTGATTTTTTTCATTTTTTTATAGAATAAGAATGAAATTGTTTTTTTTACTTTCTTATTATAACATTCATTTTACTCCTTTTTTAGATGCTTTGGCTCAAATAGAGGGCGTAGAAATTAAAGTAGGACTGTTAAATCCACTAGCTAAGTTTAGGCCAGGGTATGACTGGGATGCGTATCTGTCATCAGATACATACATTAGAATTTATGAAAATCCTAAATTACTTACCTCTGAATTCCTCCGGAAATATCATTATATTGGCTTCCTCGGGTTAGTAGGAGAATCTATACTTTATCGAACAGCCTTGAGAGCCTTATATTTCACTAACGCACAGGTACTCGTGTTTTCGGAAGGTTGGAAACAAAAAAGTGGATTCAGTAATTTTAGTCGAAAGCTAGCACTTTTGCCTTTCAATAGGAAAAGAGTTAGTTTATTTGCTGTTGGTGCTAATGCTTATGATGATTACAAAAAATTAGGTATGACCAAATGGAAGGCTTACCGATTTGGTTTTACCGTATTTCCTCCAGAAAGGGATAGACATTATCAAGCACGAATAAGTGAGGAAGTTAAGTTTATCTACATTGGTCAGCTTATTGAGAGAAAGCGTATATTAGATTTGATTGAAGCCTTCGAAAGATGTGCAAATAGAAATGATAAAGTGAGTTTGTCAATCTATGGTGCGGGAAAACAAGAAGAAGCGGCAAAAGAATTAGTGAGTAAACTGAAAATTAATAACAAGGTAGCTTTCTGGGGCTTCGTTCCTTCAAAGGAACTCAACAGTAAGCTTGGAAACTATGATTGTTTGGTTTTACCTAGTGAATATGATGGTTGGGGAGCCGTAGTTAATGAAGCAATGCAAAATGGTTTAGCTGTTATTGTATCAGATGGTGTTCGCGCACGTCAAATTGTGCAAGAAGGAGAAAATGGATTTCATTTCCCCGTTGGAAAAATAGAGGCGCTTGCTCATAAAATGCATCTATTAGTAGCAAATAGAGAAATGCTGTACGTTTTTAAAAACAAGAGCTCCAAACTGATTATAGATTATTACCCTGAATCGTTAGCAAAAAAAGTACATCAGTTATTGGAAGCTAAAATAAAAGGGTCGGAAGAACCTACGTTTGAATCTTCATTAAAAGTATTATCGGTATGAATTTGCCAGTTATATTTTATCGTTTTAATCATTTTCTACACCTAATTGGATTAAAGAGACTAGCAAAAATATTTTCCTGGCTTAATAGAGGTATTTTCGGAGTATGGCTTCCAGCTTCTTGCAAAATTGGAAAAAAATTCAACCTAGGATATTGGGGTATTGGTGTTGTTATACATTCTAATACTGTAATTGGAGATGACTGCACTATTGCTCAAAATGTAACAATAGGGAGGAATTTTGGAGATAAGCAGGTGCCAATAATAGGAAATAAAGTATATATAGGAGCTGGGTCAGTTGTTTTTGGGGAAATCACAATAGGAGATAATGTTATTATTGGAGCTAACTCGGTCGTAAATAAATCAATTTTACCAAATAGTATTGTTGCAGGTAATCCATTCAAAATTATTGGAAATACAAACGGAAACTCTTATAAAGATTTAGATGAAAAATAAACTGCGCAAAGTACCATATATTCAAACTCTGCCACAGCAAAAAGATAACATCAATTTTTTGATAACTTTTTTTTACTTTATAGCTTTTGTTTTTACGGTTTTAAATTTAGGTGGGAAATATATTGGTATTCCTCCACGTGTGTATTTAAGTGTTTTTTCTTTGACAGTTTCTTTTGTTTTTATAAAAACATTAAGGTTTACTTTGGATAAAAAAAAGGCAATGTATTTTATCTTCTTTTTGCCATTAGTTATAAGTAATTGTATCGTTTCAATTGATATTTTCAATACGAGTATTTATTGGTTTTTTTGGCTCATCTTCCTTATCTCCTTATTCAAAATTAGTGATAATTTATATATAGAACAATTTCGAGCATTAGTCCAGCATTTACCGTACATTTTTCTGTCGGCAACTGTTCCATTATATTTTATATTATTTCCTTATTTGTCGACAAGCTTACCTACAAAAAATTCATTGGGTATACTTGCTAGTGCTGTTGTTATTTCAAGCTTAAGTATTGCTAAACCCAACAAAAAAATAGGTGTATTGTTGATCGGACTTTGGATACTAAATGCTTCGGATTCAAGGAGTTCACTTTTTTTTACACTTATAATTATTGCTTTATACCATATAGGGCATTTTAAAATACGTTATATAATGCTTTATTTACTCTTAATACTCGTTGGAGCATTTTATCAAAGTGAATTATATCATTATGTAGAAGAAAAAATGTTAAACAAAGAATATTATGCGACTAATTTGAATGATGCTATTTCAGCTGCACAAGAAGAAAGATTCAATTTGTTAATAGAGGGGTGGAAATTATATCAAGAAAGACCATTTTTAGGATTTGGTCTCAAAACTAACTACTTCGAAGGAAGGCTTTCTATAGTTGAAGATGTCTATACAGGTGTTCATAATGGATATCTGGAAACGCTATTGGAGACAGGCTTTTTTATCGGATTTGTGGTTTTTATATTTGTTTTACTAACACTTACTAAAACGTTGAAGCTTCTAATTTCAGGATACAATAATGTTTGGTTGTATTTTCTGATTTTTGGATTTTTCCGAGCTTATGGAGAAAGCTATTTGTATTTTAATATAGGCAATATATTTTCCATATTATTTTTGTTTTTTTCTCTGCTGATAATTAGTAAACCATATTTCTTTATGACAAAAGAGCAATGAAAATTCTATTTTGCACAAATACATTTGAAACGGGTAGTAATGGGCCAAGTAATTTTGTTAGAATTCTTGAAGAGGAACTTATACTGTCTGAAGAAATAGAACTTCATATTCTATCAGAAGATATTAAAGTAGAGACTGCCTTCAAGCATAAGCTTGAACTAAGTAAATTTGAGCGATTAATTTTTAGTCCTGTCGGTATGCTCTATAGAAATTTTCCTTATGCGAAAAGAATAGAGTTATTACAAGCAGAGAATCAATTTGATCTTATATGGCATAATAATGCAATCACAGGATTACTCAGTACCCGTAGAATTAGTGTGCCTGCAATAGGAATGATTAATGATTATATTTCAGCAGAAACATCGTGGTTGAATTTTCAATTAACTAAACGTTGGTTTAGACAATATTTGTTTTCTTTTTTTGAAAGGATATCTGTAGAGTATTATGACTTAATTGTCACTAACTCTAGTTTTCTAAAAGTGAAATTACAAGAAAAGTATGATTTTGATCCACGTTTTGTTAAAGTGCTTTATAAAGCAGCGGAGACAAAAAAACATCAATTGTATGCACATGAAAAATTGAGGATAATTACAAATAGTCTCATACTAAAAGATCATGCTATTCGAGTCTTATTTGTGAAATCAGATTATGAGACTGGCGGAATATATTATTTGATAAAAGCTTTATCGCAACTTGATTATCAGTTTGAATTAACTATTGTAGGTCCTGCAATAAATATAATAACACCTTACTTAGCCTCAATTTCTGGGATCCATAATGTCAAGTTTTCACCTCAAGGGAAGTCATCACATGAGGATGTATTAGTGTTGCTAAAACAAGTTGATATTTTTTGTACACCGTCTAAATCTGAAGCGCTGGGTGTCGCAAATATGGAGGCACTTCTAATGGCTGTTCCTGTTGTATACACTGACGTAGGTGGTGTTAGAGAAGTTATGGATAATGGGAACAATGGCTTTGCTTGTAGTAGTGAAGATATTAACTCATTAGTTGTAGGTTTTGAAAGTTGCATAACAAATGATGTCTTAAGGCATCAAAAACAGCAAAATGGATTTCAATACGTAAACACTAAATTTTCTATCAAATCAATGATTCAGAATTTCTATGAAATTTCTCAATATGTATTAGAAAAAAGCAAGTATAGATGATTTTTACGTGCTTTAGATAGCTAATATGCGAGGCAATTATATTCTCTAATTAGAAATGTTTTCATGAATATTTTATCCATAGTAGGCGCGCGCCCGAACTTTATGAAAGTAGCCCCGCTACACCGAGCATTTGAGGCGCATCCACAATTGCAATCGAAAATACTGCACACGGGGCAGCATTACGATGCCAAGATGTCGGACATCTTCTTCAACCAATTGGGAATGCCACAGCCGCATTACCATTTGGGTATAGGTGGTGGTAGTCATACCTACCAGAAGGCCAATGTGATGCTCAAATTTGAGGAAATCCTCAGTGAGAGTCGTCCCGATGTGGTGCTGGTGGTAGGCGATGTCAATGCGACGGTAGCTTGTAGTTTGGTATCCGTGAAGATGGGTATCCCTACGGTGCATGTGGAAGCAGGCCTGCGGTCTGGCGACCGCAGCATGCCCGAGGAAGTCAATCGCATTGTCACCGATGCTATTTGCAATCACCTGTTTGTTACCGAGCACAGCGGTTTAATCAACCTGGCCAAAGAAGGCGTACCCGACGATAAGGTCAGCTTTGTGGGCAATGTCATGATCGATTCGCTCGTACATTTTCGCGAGCAGGCCGCCGCTGACCCCATACTGGAGCAAACAGGAGTGCGCCCCAAGTCCTATATTCTGATGACTATGCACCGCCCACACAATGTGGACCAGGAAGCGGGGCTACGCGACATCCTACAAGTCATTCGCTATGCTGCGGTACACCAGCAGGTGGTTTTTCCAATTCACCCGCGTACTGCTAATAATTTTCAGCGCTTCGGCTTACTCGAAGATTTGCAAGCAATACCAGGCCTGCTCTTGCTAGAGCCACAAGGTTACCTGCAATTCCTGAAACTTATGGACAATGCCGCGCTTAT
>Ga0208544_10000670_pt1 | contig 25591 bp, 25 predicted proteins | sample DEB08_DNA_9_FD_184526 | JGI IMG/M metagenome (GOLD analysis project Ga0208544, IMG submission 184526) | Aqueous microbial communities from the Delaware River and Bay under freshwater to marine salinity gradient to study organic matter... | ecosystem: Environmental > Aquatic > Marine > Coastal ... | reverse complement strand
TTAACCCATTTTTGCTACGATTTCATCAGTGAGCTTTTTGACAAGGTCTTCAGCTTGTGGGTCGAGGCTGGAGCCAATGTCCTTGGTGGCAGGAGCTACCTCACAGTAGGTGCCAGGTTGGAAGTTGTCGTTTTGACAAAGTTCGCACTCTTTAAGTCCTTCGCGCGGGTCCTCCATGCCGATTGATTTGCGAATTTCGAAGATTTCCTGCATTTTCTCGCCGGAGATGGTTGGAAGCTTACCGCCGTTGAGCTGGCTAGCGACCCAGATAGTCTGACAGGCGGTTTCCATGTTTTCCATTTTCCAGTAAGCATCTTCAACGTCACTTCCCCAAGCCATCACTCCGTGGTTGGCGAGCAGAATCGCAGGGTTGTCTTTGCCAATTTTGGCGACGGCTTCACAGATCTCAGGACTTCCTGGGGTGTGGTATTCAACCAGGCGTATAGCTCCGGTGAAGACTTCTACCTCTGAACAGAGACATGTTGGTGGCTCGACTCGAGCGACTGCGAATGCGGTTGAATAGGGAGGGTGGCCGTGAATGACGGATTTACACTTGGGCTGAACCTTCATGATGGCCAGGTGGGTGTTGGCCTCAGAGGTACGCTTGCGCCAGCCGGCTTTCTGGTTGCCCTCCAAATCGATGAGAGCAATTTCGTCGGCTTGAACTTCACCTTTAGAACGAAGAGTTGGGGTGCAAAGAACGAGGTTGTCTCCGACACGCACGGTGATGTTGCCACCGTTGCCATCGACCATATTGCGTTGCCACATTTTGCGTGCCACGCGGATCATCTCGTCCTTGAGCTTCATGATCTCGGGAGAGTGGAAGAAGCGTTGGATTTCCTCTGGGTTGCTAGCATCTCCACCTGCTGGCCAGTGGTATTCCATACTGGGCACGATCGGCTCAGGAGGAACAGCGGCAACTCCTGGAGGCAATGGAGGGAAACGGTCTGAGCTCTGAGCACTGCTAGCGCGGTTTGTGCTAGCTGTGGCAGAACCACCGCTTTGCTCCTTGATAGCATCCTTAGCTGATGGTGTCAGAATTGATCCCGCAGGAATGCTGTCTAAAGATGTGCCCTGTGAGATCAGGTCCTTGATGTCTTTTGCGGTGTAAACTTTCTTCATGTTATAAAATGTGGTTAGTTGGCAGGTGCTATATATTTAAGCGTGTCAAAAATGGCGAGGCTGATGGCGTCAATCGGTGTTGGTCCATCAAAGGGGGCTGTGGCTTCTGCTCCTTCGACAAATCCAATGATGTCTCCTTCTCCCGCGCCGATATTATCATATATGATCAGCGATGCTTGTTTGGTGAGGCTTGGTGGTTGACTAATGCAGGTGTTGATTTGCTCAGTGTCGACAGGATTGACTACCAGCCAGCGTCCACCGTGGAAGGCTTTTTCCTGGATGCTCATGGTAACTTTTCCGATGACTTGGCCGATACGCATATGATTTAGTCGATGATTCCCTGAATGAACATGCGGATGGGAGAGTGTTGGTCGTGAACGATGTCACGTGCTCCTATACCATCTGTGCTGACAAAAACCTTTTGGTGCATGCCTGCGCCGAAGAGGTCGATGGCGATAAAGGGTGTCCCTGATGGCTGTTGCTCGGCATCGAGTTGTTGGCATAACAGCATTTTGAAGCCATCAAGCGAATTATGTTTCGCCGTGGCTACTGCGTTTCCAACAACTTGGCAGTGGAGCATTCTTTTGAGTCGATTTAAAAGGTTTAGATGATGCGAAGGTTTTCAACCATGACGCAACGGCGGATACGGGTGAAGGTCTTTGGTGTGGTGATACCTTCTCCAGTCGTAGTGGCGATGGAGTAACTGAGGTATCCTTCACCGCCCAGACCAAGACCGGCGACAGATGAGCCGTTTTTGACGAAAATAGTGGTGTCCATTTCTCTGGCCATGTGAGTCATGTGATCAACGTTGGTTGAGTGGATCACTGCGGAGTGGCGGTAGCCGTGCTCAGCATCCTTGGCGAGTTTAACGGCTGTCTTGAAATCTGATACGCGCACGATGGGTAACATGGGCATCATTTGCTCTTTCTGCACGAAAGGGTGCTCAGCATCGGTTTCACCAAAGACGAGGTCGGTCTTGGCGGGCGAGCTAATGCCTGCATGACGAGCGAGGACGGCGGCATCAACGCCAATGAGGTCACGATTGAGAGCTGCCTGAGCGCAGCCGCCAGCACCTGTAGAGATGTCAAAGGCGACCTTAGTTAGGCTGTCTACTTGGTTGGCATTGAGGCGAGTAGCGCCAGCTCTTTCCATGGCTTGCATGAAGGGCTCAAAGACGGAATCGACAACGAAGACGGACTTTTCTCCAATGCAAAGGAGGTTGTTGTCAAAGGCGGCGCCAGCGATGATGTTAATAGCGGCTTTATCGAGATTGGCTGAGTCATCAACAACGACAACTGGGTTGCCTGGCCCAGCACATACGGAACGCTTGCCAGACTTCATGGCAGCGTCAACGACGGCAGGTCCACCGGTAATGGCCATGAGGGCGATGTGCTCATTTTTGCAAATCTTCTCGAAGGTTTCGATGGTGGGCTCTTCGATCGTGCAGATGAGGTTGTCGATACCTAATTCCCTTTCAATGGCCTGGTTGTAGGCGCGAGTGGCCATGACAGCACTTTTGGCGCCTCCGGGATGGGGGTTGAAAACAACCGCATTTCCGGCAGCAACCATACTGATGACGTTACCTGTGAGTGTGGGTACCGAGTGAGTTACTGGGAGAATCGCACCAATAACGCCAAAGGGTGCAAATTCCTCAAGCGTGATTCCGTTATCACCACTCATCGCGTTAGGAGTTAGCCATTCGACACCTGGGACATGTCCCACGATTTGGAGTTTTTCAATCTTGTGATCCAGACGCCCAATCTTGGTTTCGTCGAGTTCGAATTTTCCCCATGGCTCAGCGTTTGCCATGCAGGTTTCCTTGACGATTTCGATCACACGACTACGACCTTCAAGACCCAATTCCTTAAGCTGAAGGAATGCTTTGTGAGCAGCTTCAGAAGCTTGGCAGACATGAGCAAATACCCCATGCTTGCCGCCGATTCCAGGAGCTTTACAGCACTCATCCGAGGATGGCGCAGCTACAGGTGTTGGTGCGGCAGGATTGTTGGCAGAAGTATTAGCTGCTGCTGCGGGTGGGTTACCTAATTGTTGGATGACGTTCTCAACAACGTTGCGGAGGGTATCTTGGTCGATGGTATTCACTGATTAAACGATTGAAGTTGGAATTAGTTACTCTTGTATACTTTGTTGCCTAGGACATCGACGCTGTCGATAATCGCGACAATGGCCGCGTCTATAGGCAGCATTTTGAGGCCGGCAGCCTGACGTGCAGAGCTGCCTTGGCAAAACATCACCAGATCTCCTTCACCTGCACCCACATTATCAACGGCTACGATGGTGTTTACACCGTTGCGGAATGCAGCGGGGTTGTTTTCATCGATAAGCTGAGGGCGTAGCAAAAATAGCTTTTTGCCCCGCATACTGTCGTCTTTTTTAGTTGCGACGACGTGGCCGATAACTTCTGCGAGAAACATGGTATTGGTCTGAGTGATGGATTTGAATGATATGTGACAAGTGTCTGCTAAGAGACCGATTAGTTGGCTGTTATTGGCCAACAATCAGTTTACTTTTTAGCAGCGCGCTTGGGCAATACATCAGAGGTGGCGGCGTCAGGACGTGCAATGACGTGAGCGCTGAGAACTTCGCCGATTTGTGATGCGGCTGCAGCACCTGCGTCGATAGCAGCTTTGACAGCGGCGACGTCACCTTCGACGACGACGTTGCACATAGCGCTGCCGATTTGGCGCATGGGTCCAGCGAGTGTGACGTTTGCTGCTTTGAGCATAGCGTCAGTGCCGTTGACAAGGCCTGCGAGGCCGCGGGTTTCGAGTATTCCTATTGCTTGTATAGCCATGGTATTATTTGGTTTGGTTGTTAGTTTGGTTGGTTAGTTGGTAGAAATTGTTTTAGGCATAGAGATCGTGATCATGCTGGTGAGTGCTCAGCTTATTTTGCGGTGCACTTCTCGGGCGAGAACGAGTTCTTCGTTCGCGGGGATTACGATGATTTTTACTGGAGAGTTGTCAGAGCTGATGACGGCTTCGCTTGCCATGCATGCAGCATTTTTTTCCTCGTCGATTGTAACGCCGAAGTTTTCAAGCCCGGCACAAATGGCGGTGCGCAGCCACGGGTTGTTTTCACCAATGCCGGCGGTGAAGACGATGGTGTCGAGACCACCAAGTTCGAAGAGAAAGCTGGAAGCCCAATGACGTGCTGAATCAACGAGCATGTCGAGCGCGAGTTGGGCGTCATCGTTGCCGCCTTCTGCAGCGTTGCAGATATCGCGAAGATCATTACTGACTCCGGATACTCCTTGCAGGCCTGATTCTTTGGTGAGTTGGCGTTCGGCCTCCTCCATAGTGATGCCCAGTGCTTTGGTAGCGTAGGGCAGGGCACCTGAGTCGAGATCGCCGACACGATTGTTTTGGGGGAGTCCACTCTGTGGGGAGAATCCCATGCTGGTGCCGATGGCAATGCCATTGCGGATACCTGTAACAGAGCTGCTGCCACCGAGGTGGAAAGAGACCACACGTAGTGGATCTCCAGAAACCTCTTGGGGTCCGTCTACGTAAAGACCGCGTACGGATTCAGCGACATCTTCACGGCCCATCAGCTCAGCTGAGCGTTCGGCGACGAATTTGTGGCTGGCTCCGTGGAAGCCATAGCGGCGAATACCTGCATCATGCCACTCCTTGGGAACGGCGTATCGGGAAGCTGCTTGGGGAACCCACTGGTAAAAGGCTGTCTCGAAGAGAGCAACGAGGCGCGCATCGGGGAGAATTTGGCGGAATTGGCGGATGCCCTCAGCGTAAGGAGGGTTATGCGCTGGGGCTACCTCACGGAAGCCCTCAAGCGCAGCGATGACCGTATCATCAGCATCAACACAACCGCTCAGATCTTTGCCGAGCACGGTTTTAAAACCAACGGCATCAATGTCGTTGATTGAGTTTAGATTGCCTTGGTCGATAAGATCGGCCAGGGCTTGATTGATGACTTCTTCGTGATTGGTGACACGCTCAAAGCCGCCTGAAGCGATCACAGCACCATTCTTACCGTCCATCTTATAGAGGCGGTATTTGAATGAGGTGGAACCGAGGTTGGCGATGAGGATGTGCATGATTACGAGGAGTCGTAAGTGTTCAATCAGGATTTACTTAATCCAAGGGCCCATTTGACCGAGGTCTTCGTGTGGGCGTGGAATTATGAGGACGGAGTTGACTTCGCCAACTTGTGCTGCTGCTTCTGCACCAGCATCTACGGCAGCTTTGACAGCGGCGACGTCACCAGTGAAGAATCCACAGACGAGACCAGAACCGATCTTGTCCCAGCCAGTCATTGTTACGTCAGCTGCCTTGATAGCGGCGTCTGATGCTTCAATCAGTGATGTGAGTCCTTTTGCTTCAATTATTCCGAGTGCTTGTTTAGCCATGATAATATTTAGTTAGTAGTTATTTTGAGAAAAATTTAATCAGATTAGAGATCAAATTGCTTGAGGAGTTCAGGAGCTGGACGTGCGATGACGTGTGCGCTAACGAGCTCACCTACGCGGCCAGCTGCTTCTGCACCAGCGTCAACTGCTGCTTTAACGCTGCCGACATCTCCTTGGATGAGGATCGTAAGAAATCCTGCTCCGATTTGTACTTGTTTGGTAATTTCGACGTTGGCGGCTTTCGCCATCGCGTCTGCTGCCTCTACGCTTCCGACGTAGCCTTTGGTTTCAATCATTCCGAGTGCTTTGCTCATGGTATTGTTGGTTGTGTTTGTTGGTTGTTGGTTAGTGGTGTTTTGTGAGACTGATTATTTAATGAGCTCACAGAAGGTGTCTGGTTTGAGGCCACATGCGTTGCCTTCATCGGTGTCGATGTGCGCTTCCAGGTTGAAGCTTTCGTCGACACGGACAACGATGTTGTCAAAGGTTACTGAGCATGGGCTGTGGACTTTCATTTTCATGATGTCGAGGTGCTTGACGCCATAAAAGGCGGCGTCGTTAGGGTGCATGTGCACGTGCGGTTGGGCGCGGATCACGCCTTCGTCCATTTTAAAGTATCCATTAGGTCCCATGAGCATGCAGCCTGGTGTTCCTGCAACATCGCCAGACATTTTGATAGGGATGTCAAAGCCAAGGGAGATCGCGTCGGTGAATGCAAGTTCGACCTGATTGAGGTCACGGCATGGTCCGAGGATGCGAAGGTTAGAGATAACGCGACTGCGTGGTCCAATCAAGGTTACGGACTCTTTGGCAGCATAGGCGCCTTCTTGATAGAGCCATTTGTTAGGAGTAAGTTCGTGACCAGGGCCGAATAGGGCCTCGACAGCTTCTTGAGTTAGGTGACAGTGACGGGCACTTATGTTAACAACGAAACCTTTTGGTGCTTTGGCTTGTGCGGGCAGGTCGATGCCCATTTCTTGGTATACCTGCTCCCGAACCATGTGTTCGATAACTGCTCTTGGGACGCTTTTTTGTTGAGAAGAAGACATGAATTTTTGTGGATGACGCACTCTTTTTTGCATGATAGGGTTGACAGGTCAATAAAAAACAAAGAAAAAGCTAAGGAAACAAAGAAAAACAAAGGAAAAGACCAACCTTCAAAGACTTAGGCCTTTTTGCACCTTTAATTGCCCATGTTAGCAGCGGAACGACATCACAAAATACTCGAAGCACTCAAGGAACGCGGTTCTCTGCGTACCAAAGATGTTGCCTCTGATCTGGATGTTACCGATGAGACCATCCGTAAGGATTTTGAACTGCTCGAGCATCAAGGTCTCTTGGTCAGATCGCACGGTGGGGCCATCCCGTCCAAACGTATCATCCGCGAGCTGTCGCTGACCGAAAGGCAGTTGATCAATCGAGAAGCCAAGAGCGCGATTGCAAAAGCCGCGGCACAAAGAATTCAGCCGGGGGAGACCATTTTTATTGATGCGAGCTCTACGGCACTGACGATTACCCAGTATTTACCAAGCTTTCATCACACTGTGATCACCAACGCGCACGATGTGGTTGGAGCTCTTGCCGATGTCGAAAACATCGATTTAATCTGCACGGGCGGCTTATTAGAGCGCCGCTCACGCTCAATGATCGGGCTGGTGGCAGAGCGCACCTTGCATCGCTATAATATTCATCGCATGTTTTTTTCCGGCAGCGGTCTAGATTTAGATAGGGGCGTGAGTGAGAGTAACTCACGGCAAGCAGCCTTCAAGGAGCATGTCATCGCCGCTGCTGAAGATGTTTGTCTGCTAGCTGATGAATCGAAGATCGGAGCAAGATCAGCCTTCTTTTTTGCACAGTGCGCTCAGCTCACAACTCTGGTCACAACGAAGAAGGCGGACCCCAGTATACTCGAATCATTAAAGAATATAGGCGTGGAAATTATCAAAGCTTGACTTCAAACCCAAAAAAACCAAGAAAAACACAGTAAAAACGAAATTATGCAAGTTTACATCGCTATTGACCTAGGAGCAGGATCAGGTCGTCTCGTCGCAGGCGTCTATGATGTTGGCACTCTCAAGCTGGAAGAAGTTCATCGTTTTGACAATAACGGGGTAGAAATTCATGGTGGCTGCTATTGGAATACCATCGGTCTCTTTGAGTCAATTCTTGAGGGCTTGCACAAGGCGAATGAGAAATATGGTGATGCTATCGTTTCGATAGGTGCGGATACTTGGGGTTGTGATTATGCCTTATTGGATAAGCAGGGTAATATGCTCGGTGGTCACCGGCAATACCGCGACCCGCGCATTGAGGGAATGCAGGAGGAGATGGAATCCCGTATGCCAATGGAAAGCGTTTTTGCATGCACAGGTGTGCAGCCGGCATTTTATAACTCGAGCCTACATCTGCTTGCCGAGGGGATGAAAAACAACCCATGTCTTGATATCGCAGATCGACTTTTGTTTACCCCAGACTTACTGGCGTATTGGCTCAGTGGAGTGCAATCCAACGAGCGCACCGTGACGAGTACCAGCCAGCTATACGATCCAATCAAGCGGGACTGGGCTTGGGAGGTGATTGATGCGCTTGGGCTGCCACGCAAAATGTTTGGTAATATCGTCTCGTCCGGCACCGTCTTAGGACCTTTGACGGAAGCGGTTGCTCATAAAGCTGGGGTTTCGCATACGCTGCAAGTGGTGGCATCTGCGGGGCACGATACCGCGTCTGCTGTAGCGGGATTACCGATGGAGCGCGGAGGTTTATGGCTTTCGTCCGGCACATGGTCGATTCTCGGTGTGGAATCAGAAAAGCCGGTAACAACGACGGCAGCCTATGAGGCCAAGCTTTCCAATGAGGGTGGGGTGAATAAGACGACCCGTTTGTTACACAATGTTTCTGGTCTTTGGATTATTCAAGAATGCCGTCGTTACTGGGCCGAGCGTGGTGAGGAAATGAGTTACGCAGAGCTTGCGCGTTTAGCGGAGGAGGCTCAGCCGCATACAGCCTATATTGATCCCAATGATCCGGTATTTGCAACTCCTGGTGATATGCCTGAAAAAATTGAGGCGTTTTGTGAGAGGACTGGTCAGGCGATTCCGAAGACCAAAGGGCAGCTTTTGCGTGTCGCTACCGAGAGTCTTGCGCTCAAATACCGTCAGGTGGTCGAGTCGCTCCAAGGTGTTACCGGTAGGTCTTTTGATAAGCTCCACGCTGGCGGAGGTGGTATTCAGAACGCCTTGTTGGCGCAGGCAACGGCAGACGCTCTGGGCATTCCCGTAGTAGCAGGGCCTGTAGAAGCAACCTCATGTGGAAACATCATTACCCAGATGGTGGCAACGGGAGATTTAAAAGATATCACAGAAGGGCGCTCCCTTGTTGCAAAATCCATGGAAACGATTACATACACTCCGCAGGCAAGTGCTGACTGGCAGGAGCCGTATCAGAAATTTCTCGATCTAATCGCATAACATAAACAATTTATTATTCGTAATACGTATAAGACAACACAGCTATGAAAACTGTATTTAATAAAGACAACATGCCTAAAATAGGCATCCGCCCTACGATTGACGGACGTCTAGGAGGTGTCCGTGAGTCATTGGAAGAGCAGACGATGAATCAGGCTAAGGCGACAGCCGCCTTCATCTCTGAAAACCTCTGTTACCCTGACGGTTCTGCAGTCGAGTGTGTTATTTCTGATAGCTGTATCGGAGGAGTTGCTGAGGCAGCAGCCTGTGCTGATAAGTTCAGAAAGGAAAACGTTGGTGTGTCTCTGACAGTTACTCCATGCTGGTGCTACGGCTCTGAAACCATGGATATGGATCCGCATACACCGAAGGCAGTTTGGGGTTTCAATGGTACGGAGCGTCCAGGTGCCGTTTATCTCGCCGCAGCTCTTGCTGGTCACACCCAGAAGGGACTGCCTGCATTTGGCATCTACGGACGTGATGTGATGGAGTCAAGTGACACCAGTATTCCCGATGACGTTGCGCACAAGATTCTTTCATTTTGCCGAGCAGGTATTTCTGTCGCTTTAATGCGCGGCAAGTCCTACTTGTCTCTCGGTGGCACCTCAATGGGGATCGCAGGTTCAGTAGTTGATCCTGATTTCTTCCAAGATTATCTCGGCATCCGTGTCGAAGCGGTCGACATGACTGAGTTGGCAAGACGTTTTGAGCGCGGCATCTACGATCAAGAAGAATACGACAAGGCTTTTGCCTGGGTGAAGAAAAATTGCCCAGAAGGAAAGGACTACAACTCCGCTGAAACTCAGCGTCCACGTGAGCAGCTCGATCAAGAGTGGGAGACATCCATTAAGATGGCCCTGATCACCCGTGATCTGATGGTGGGCAATGAGAAGCTTGCAGAGCTAGGCTATGGTGAGGAAGCGCTCGGTCGCAATGCCATCTGTGGAGGATTCCAAGGCCAGCGTCAGTGGACAGATCACTATCCTAACGGTGACTTCATGGAAGCGATCTTGACCACGTCCTTTGACTGGAACGGCAAGCGCGCTCCCTACCAGTTCGCTACTGAAAATGATGCCTTGAATGCGGTGACGATGCTCTTTGGTCACCTTCTGACCAATACAGCCCAGATTTTTGCTGACCTACGCACTTACTGGTCACCTGACGCGGTGAAGCGTGTTTCTGGTCATGAGCTTTCAGGCGCTGCAGCTGACGGACTTCTTCACTTGATTAACTCAGGTCCTGCCGCGCTCGATGGCACGGGCGAGATGAGTAAAGACGGGAAGCCTGCGATGAAACCACATTGGGAAATCACCGATGAGGAGATGCAAGCTTGCCTTGACTCCACGACCTGGCACCCATCGATCACCGAATACTTCCCTGGTGGCGGTATGAGTACACGTTACAAGACCAAGGGCGGTATGCCTGCGACCATCGCCCGTCTCAATTTGGTAAAGGGTCTTGGGCCTGCGCTCCAGATTGCCGAGGGTGTTACCGTTGAGCTTCCTGAGGACGTTCACAACGTGCTTGATGACCGCACCAATCCGAGCTGGCCGACCACATGGTTCTGCCCAACCATTACCGGCAGTGGAGCTTTCCGCGACACCTATTCGGTGATGAATAACTGGGGAGCGAACCACTGCGTGATGAGCTACGGCTTGATCGGAGCTGATCTGATTACGCTAGCCTCCATGCTGCGTATTCCAGTTTACATGCACAACGTCAGTGAAGAGCGTATTTTCCGCCCATCATCATGGAATGCCCACGGCACTGCTGATACTGAAGGTGGAGACTTCCGTGCCTGTGATAACTATGGCCCTCTCTATGGTTAAGCCCACGATCAAACTTTCATTTTAACGATCTACCCAACAGTCACACCAATATTATTATGTCATTTAATTCCAACTATCCCTCTATCGAAGCGTTAAAAGCCCGCGCTAAAAAGCGTATGCCCGGCTTTGCCTACGATTACCTCGATGGCGGCTGCTTTTCGGAGGTGAATCTCCAACGCAACACCAGCGATATTCGTGATGTGCAGCTAAAGCCGTATTACTTGAGAGATTATGCCGGGGCTTGTCAGAAGACGGAGCTTTTTGGTAAAACCTATGATGCTCCATTTGGTATTGCACCTGTGGGTTTGCAAGGCCTGATGTGGCCGAATTCCTGTGAGATCCTTGCCGCGGCAGCGAAGGCACACAATATTCCCTTTATCCTCAGTACCGTAGGCACAGCCAGTATTGAAAAGGTCGCTGAGATCACCGAGGGCGATGCCTGGTTTCAGCTGTATCATCCAGCTGATGATGATCTTCGTGATAAATTGTTAGAGCGTTCGGCGGCAGCAGGAACTGATGTTCTTGTTCTCCTAGCTGATACTCCTACCTTTGCTTACCGACCAAAAGAAATCAAAAATGGTCTCTCTATTCCGCCACGGATGACGCTGCGTAATGTGTTTCAAATGTGCACGCATCCAACGTGGTCATTCAGTCAGCTTTTTGCCGGCGCCCCTGAATTCCAAACCATGAAGCAGTATATCCCGAAAGGTCTCAACATGAAGCACCTTGGGATGTTCATGAATAAGACTTTTTCTGGTAGGCTCACCGAGGATCGCATTAAGGCTATTCGCGACAAATGGCAGGGAAAAATTGTTATTAAGGGTATTGTTAACCCTGAGGATTGTGAAAAAGCAATCAGCGCAGGTATCGATGGCATCATCGTATCAAACCATGGTGGCCGTCAGCTTGATTCAGGCCAGTCAACGATTGTGCCACTTGCCAATCTTGTCGCCAGCTACAAGGACAAGATCACCATCATGATGGACTCCGGTATCCGCAGTGGCCCTGATGTGGCAGCTGCACTTGCTACTGGTGCTGCATTCACGTTCATGGGCCGCACGCCGATGTATGGAGTAGGTGCCCTCGGCAAAAATGGCGGTGACCACACCCTGACCATGCTCAAGCGTCAGCTTCAGCAGGTGATGGAGCAGGTTGCTTGTGAGAAGGTTCATGACTTCCCGAACCACTTGGCGTAACGCCGAGTATTAGCACTCGCCCAATTAATTCAACAATGGGTCTCAGCTACTGGCTGGGGCCCATGTTTTTTTTCAGGTTGGTGACCATCTCCTCGAGCATGGCGAGGCCGATGGAGATTTTCTGAAAGAAGCTTTTGTTGTGATGCACCGTGACGAAGTTCGGGTGCTGAGACCACAGTTCGAAGAGCTTTTTATCGAGTGCTGCCGCTTGTCGAATAGACTCAATGCGTGCTGGGTTACCGCCTTCGATATCCAGGCCTCCTACGGCAGCACTTTCGAAGAAGATGACGCCATCATAGCGTGAGAGCTCTTGCTTAAGACTGCTGTCTTGCTCTTCGAAAAACAGGTTTGAATCACCAGGCCAGTATGCAGCCCCGTCAATGGTGCCGCGGTCACAGAGAAGGATGCGCTCAGGGTATTGTGTTGCCTGAATATCCTCTAGGTTTCTCTGCACGTGATAGATGGCGCGCTGAACGGCTTGCAGAGAGTCCTGCTGCTGATGGCGGGGGAAGCCGCCGCTGAACATCATCGTCGCAGCCTCGGGGACGATGACAACGCCTTCGCCGATTTCACGGCGAAACAGATCAGCCGCGGTGGTTTTACCGCCTCCTGGTCCTCCGGTGAGAACGATGCGGCAACGGTGATTGTGGTTAAGGCTTGTATGTGTTTGAGGTGATGAAGGCATGATCAATGATTATTCGTTGTCCTCAGCATAGTGGAGTTAGGCCACCAAGGGAAACGAAATCATGCTCATCGAGCTGGTTCGCAAGCTCGGGGGCTTAGCTGGCAAACTCAGCGATGGTATCGCAGAGCACTTGCATGTTCTCAGGCTTAGCAGAGGGGAGAATACCGTGGCCGAGATTGAGAATGTGGCCGTGACGGCCTTGCATGCCTTGAAGTAGTCGTGTGGTTTCACGGCGAACGACGTCCGGGGTGGAAGAGAGGATAAGGGGGTCAAGGTTACCTTGGACCGAGACGTTGTCGGGCAGGCCGTCGTAGTAGCTGGGCAGATCAATGGTCCAGTCGATGCTCAGAACACTGGCACCTGTGTCAACCAGAGCGTCACGCTGGTGGGCCATGCCTTTGGCGAAAATAATGATGGGGAAGTCAGCAGGCAGGGCATCGATGATGCGTTTGATCCACTTCAGTGACATGCCCTCGTAATGGGAAGATGGGCAGAAGGCGCCAGCCGAATCAAAAATCTGGAGGGCGTCGACACCGGCCTCGATTTCCATCTTGAAGAGGTCGATGACGGCAGAGGTGATTTTCTCCATCAGCAGCTCAAAGGTGGCAGGTTCTGAGTAATAGAGTGTTTTGAGTGCGGCGAGGTCCTTGAGGGATCCACCTTCAGTCATGTAGGCGGCGAGAGTCCATGGAGATCCGCCGAAACCAAGTAGGGTTTTGTCCTCACCGATGGCATTGCGGGTCATACGCAGGGCAGCGGGGAGGTAGGCGAGTTTTTCTTCGATATCGGATGCGTCTAGGGCGTTGATTTTATCCACGGAGTCGATAATAAAGTCCATGCCGATACCTCCGCCTTCACGGAAGTGATAGGGTTGGCCGAGGGCTTCGGGGATAATGAGAATGTCCGAGAAAATGATGGCGGCATCCAGTGGAAAGCGTTTCAGGGGTTGAAGGGTTACCTCAGTGGCAAGCTCGGGGGACTTGACCATTTCGGTAAACGAGTATTTCTCCTTGAGGGCCCTGTATTCAGGTAGGTAGCGCCCCGCTTGGCGCATTACCCAGACTGGAGTTTGGTCAGTTGGTTCTCTGCGGATGGAGGCAAGAAATCGTTCACGGGACGTCATGACGGTGGTGTGACAGATTCCTCATGATTTTCCAGCCCATAAGTCGTAGAATTTATGGATTGTTTTCACTTGCGAACATAAAGATGCGAGGTTACTGCCTAATCATGTTTGCCTTCAGCCTTCGGCTCTTATGTATAAGCATGTTCAGCCTTGTTTTTTGTGCCTCGTGCCGCAAGACGGAACGTATCGTTGTTAATGAGAGGCGTGAGCTTATCGTTGCCGATCAGGGTAATCATTCCCTTGTTGCAGTGATGCCTCCTGAGTGGCGTCAGGTCCCCAGCACAGAATTTAGAATGTTGAACTACCGCTTCGGAGATAGTGGAGAGGTTTTTGTTGGTCGGAGCCGTGGAGGTTTAATGCCAAACATCAATCGCTGGCTTGGTCAGTTTGGTAAGCCCGGGCTAGAAAATGCAGACGAGCTTCCTAAGGTGATGATGCTCGGCCAAGAAGGGGTGCTGGTTATTGCGTCGGGAGACTTTGCCGGCGGTATGGGCCGAGCTGCACGTGAAAACGCAGGTTTGGCGGGTGTCATCGTCGCCATCGGTGATCAATTGATCACGGTGAAAATGATGGGCGATGCCGATGCCGTAGCCGCGGAGCAGGAAAGGCTGATAAAATTCTGCGAAGACCTGCGTATTAGAAGTGCTGACAGAAGTGCTGACAGAGGTGCCGACTCCAAGTAAGCTTAATTAACGATCTATCTCGTGGCCAAATCATCATCATCTATACCCGTTCGACTTTTCCGTTTTTTCTCGGGTTTCGGGTTAGCGGTTACCTGTTTATTACTTCTGCTTATCCTGACCTGGCTCAGTACACTGGAGCAACCCGCTAAAGGCCTCTACGAGGTGCAGAAACGTTACTACGATGCCGAGGCATGGTATGTCGTGCCCGAACTTGATTGGCTGCCCAAGATCAATGGTAAGCCAGTTTCCTTGCCTCTACCTGGCGCCTACCTCGTCAGTGCTGTTTTATTTGTGAATCTCTTTTTGGGAGGCATTATTCGTATCCGCAAGGGTTGGAAAAATATTGGGGTGATTATCTCTCACTTTAGTATGATTAGCCTGCTGATCGCTGGATTCGTCTCCCATCACTATTCCAAAGAGGGCATCATGGCGGTTTACCAAGGTGATACATCTGACTTTGCTCAGAGTTATACGGAATACACCATTGAGGTTGCCGAGATCGTCAATGGCGAGAAAGAAAAACCATATATTCTTCCAGTGGAGCACCTTAAGAATCTTGGCGCAGATCAATCTCGTGTTTTTGAAATTCCTGAACTGGGCATCGAGCTCAATGTGTCTGGCTGGATGAGGAATTCAGCCCGTGTCAAAGTTGATAAGGACGATGCCGGTAAAGATGTGATCGAGGTCGATGGCTGGGCGCTACAGTGGCTAGAGACTAATCCGACCGAGGAGCTCAATCTTGCTGGTTGCCATGTGGATGTTTTCCTTGAAGGAGACCAGGATAAAACAGCACGCCTCGTTCTTCATGGGGGAGATCCTAATGCCTGCACGATTACTGTTGATGGCAAGATATACGGTCTGCGTTTAATGCGTGAGATCTGGCCTATGCCCTTTCAGGTGCGGCTTGATAAATCGATTGGCGAATATTACCCAGGAACTCGAAAGCCGAGCACCTTTCAAAGTGATATAACCCGCATCGCCGATGGCTCAGAGCAGGCTTTCCGCATTAAGATGAACGAACCTATGCGTTATGGTGGTTATACTCTCTACCAGGCGAGGTGGGAAGATAGTGGAGATCGTCCCATGTCTGGGTTTGCTATCGTCAAAAACCCATCTGACCAGTGGCCTAAATACAGCCTCTATATTTCGATTTTGGGACTCACGATTCACTTTGGGATGAAGCTTGGAGGATTTGTTGGCAAATCTTCAAAAACTAAAAACAAGGAGGTAAACTCCGATCAGGCAACGGCATGAGTAAAGAAAACAATAGCAAGCGGCGTTCAAAAATAGGGCGTTGGATAGCCTTCATCTTGGTGGTTTTGTTGTTGGGCGGTTATGGCCTCTACACGCTTAGGATCAACGTAAGCTCAGAAAAACCGCGGGTCATTGAGGGCTATGAGCTCTGGCAAAAGGAAGTGGTTGATGTTGCCCGTGATATTAGTGTGCAAGACGGTGGCCGCATTAAGCCTTTCTCTACCTGGGCAGGTTTCACCATGTTGCAGCTGCACGGTGCACGCGGCATGAAAATTGAGGCCGAGGGCGAAGTGGTTAAGATTAGCCCCGAAGAATTCATGCTGGATTGTCTGTTTCGCAGCGACTTGGCGCGGAAGCTGCCCATTTTCCGAATAGATAACTCAGAGGTGATTAGCTCTCTGGCAACTGGTGACTTGCCCGAGGAGGTGCAGCGTTTATCCGGTATTGATAATGCCAGCAAAAACGAGGTGATCAGAGAGGTAGTAAAGGATAAGGGCCGCCGAGATCGCTACAGCTATGCGGAGCTTGAGCCAATAGCGCCCATCCTACTGGCAAGAGTCCAGAAGATCAGGAAAGAGCAACCTAACAAGGCTAAGATGACCAGCGAGCAGCGCGACACCGTCGATCTTGGTGACAAGATATGGCTTTTCTCGGGCTTAATTTATCACATGGACTTTGCTCGTGCCGATATCGAGATACAAGAGGGTACGCCCGCCATGGACAAGGAGCGGATGAAGAGAATGAGCTATTGGGTGAGATCCTTTCCACTACTTCGCAAAGCGGTGCTTGAAATGCAGCCTAAGGGAGAGCAGTTGCCACCCGGCATCATGAGTTTATTTAGCGACCTTGAGCGCAGGATGACACGTGCTTCTCAGGATATTCGCATACTGCCTCCTTATGCTGAGGACTCTGAGGAATGGCTGCCAGTGGGTAAGCGTATCGAACAAGTGCTTACTGGCAAACGTGCTCATGCCGAGGCCTTGATTTCCGATATGGAAATGATGGAGGACACCTGCCTCGCTCTGCGCGATGAGGGACAGAGCGCGTTCAGCAAGCAGCTTGGTGCTTGGAAAAAATCCGTTCATGATCGCATGGAGCCGAAGGTGGTTGGCCAGCTTGGATCTGAAGTTGCTTATGGTAAATGGAATTACTTCTATCGGGCACTGGTCATCTTCATCTTCGCATTTGTTTTTGTCATGATCAGCTGGTTGGCGCCACGCAGCAGGGGTGGTAGGATATGCACAGGGTTTGCGGCATTGTTAGCTGTGGCTGCTCTCGGACTGATGATCGCCGGCATTACTCATCGCTCTATCATCATGGAGCGCTCTCCCATTGGTAACCTTTATGATACCATTCTGTTTATTGGAGCTACAGGGGTTTTAGTTTTATTGCTTGTCGAGCTACTCAGTAAACGGGCGGTGGCCTTAGGGCTTGCTGTTTTCATGGGTATGGCCTGCATGTTCCTCGCGCGCCGTTATGAAATCGGTGATGCTAAGGACCACATGGATCCTCTGGTGGCGGTTCTTAAATCTAATTTTTGGTTATCCACCCACGTGGTCACGGTAACCATCGGTTACATGGGCGGGCTTGCCGCGGCAGGTCTTTCAACCATTTATTTGTTTGCCCGTGTCCTAGGTATCGACGAGGGAGACAAAAACTTCCGCCGTGCGATGACGCGTATCGCCTATGGTATGGTTTGCTTCACCCTGTTTTTCAGTCTGATAGGAACGGTTCTTGGAGGTATCTGGGCCAATGACTCTTGGGGCAGATTCTGGGGTTGGGACCCGAAGGAGAATGGCGCATTGATGATCGTATTATGGTGTCTTGTTGTTCTCCACGCCCGCATGGCCGGTTATCTTCGTGAGTGGGGTATACACGTCGCTGCAGTCTTTGGAGCTAACATCGTTGCCTTCTCATGGTGGCATGTGAATTCGCTAAGCACGGGCCTCCATTCCTATGGTTTCATTGATGGCCTCGGCATCATATGGGGATTTTACGGATTGCTAACATCTGTCTGCCTAATGGGCATGATCTGCGCTTTGCTGGAAAGAAGGGGCAAGGCCAAGGCGACTGAGAACTAAGCTCTCAGCTTAAGAACTTAAAGGAGCTCGGCGGCAATGGCATCAACGAGCATTGGGCCGTTGTTGATGAGCCGTAGGTGCTGATCCTCTATTTCAGCGAGCTTGTTGGCTATCAATTGCTCTACGCTGCCATCTGGCGAGTTAGATAAATAACCTTCTGGTAAGCCTTTGGTGGTTCGCAACAGGAGGGCAATGCGCTCTGTTCGAAATGCCTCAGGAGTAATGATTTCTTGGTCTGATTTAGCGTGCCCCAGTGTGGTAATTGCTTGGATGTAGCGTGCGGTATCAGGTAGGTTGGTCCAGCGGTTTGCAGCCACCGTGGAGACTGCGGATGGTCCTAGGCCGAGGTAGTCCTCTCCCTGCCAGTAGGCGAGGTTGTGCCGAGATTCTTTACCAGGACGAGCATAGTTAGAGGTTTCGTAATGGAGGAAGCCGGCGTCCTTGAGCTTCTGGTCGGCAAGGGAGAACATGTCCGCATTGATGTCCTGATCCTCATGATGGCGGAGCTTGTCAAAAAAGGGGGTGTCCTCCTCGTAGGTGAGGTTATAGGCCGAGATATGATCTGGGTTTAGCGAAATGGCTTTGTCTAGGGAGTACTGCCAGTGTTCGATCGTTTGTCCTGGGACGGAAAACATGAGGTCGATATTGACCTCGTCTAGCCCGGCTTGCTGGAGAATCTGCACGGCCTCCGCTGCCTCCTCTGCTGTGTGTTCGCGTCCAAGGGTCTTGAGCACAGGAGCTGCAAAAGACTGGATGCCAAGTGAGACTCGGTTGACGCCGAGTTCTTTGAATAGTTTGGCTTTGCTTACCCCGAAGGTGGCTGGATTGGCTTCAAGGGTGATATGGGTGTTCTCCAGAGGGAGGGCATCATGCAGGCCGTGGAAGAGTTCGGTGAGGTTACTGGGCGAAAGCATCGACGGCGTTCCTCCACCCAGATAGAGGGTGGTGATATCGGCAAGACGATGGTAAGCGCTTGCACGTCTGGCCTCTTCGATGACCGCCTTGATAAAGGCCTGTTGATCGGTGCCGCCTGGAGTGTGCTTATAGAAAGAGCAATACGGGCAGATCCGGTGGCAGAAGGGGATGTGAATGTAGACAATCAATGGACAAAATTTTCAATCCGAGATTTGAAATTATCTAGATCGTCATGGCGGAGAAGCCACCATCGACGGTGATTTCCGTGCCAGTAATAAATGAGCCAGCTTTATTGGAGGCCAGCATAAGGGTGGCGCCGGTCAGTTCACCGGCAGTGCCGAAGCGGGACATGGGAGTGTGGCGCAGAATTTCCAGCGCACGTGTCTCGTCACCTTTCTGTGATGCCTCTGCAGACGGGAAGAACCCTGGCACCAGTGTATTGACCCGAATATCATACTCTGCCCATTCGCGTGCTAGGTTTTTGGTGAGGTTATGCACCGCAGCCTTAGCAGCGGCATAGGCAAAGACACCTGATACGGGCATGGTTCCCGCCATCGATCCCATGTTGATGATGCTGCACGGCTCATGGTGGTCGACGAAGAACTGGCCGAAGATTTGGCAGGCACGGAAGACACTTTTGAAGTTCACATCCATCAAGGAAGTGAGTTCCTCCTCAGTGATTTCCAAGAAAGGAGTGGCTGACCCAAGACCGGCGCCATTGACGAGAATATCTACCTTTCCTGAACGGAGTAGCACGGCAGTGAGCAGATCATCAATCTCCTGGCGTTTGCTGACATCAGCCTTGTGGAACCAAGATTTGCCTCCGAACGCATCAATAGCCGCGAGCTTGTCGATCGCGTTTTCAGGATTGCGACCTACTAAGATGACCTCCGCGCCGGCACGTGCGAGGGCAATACCCATGGTGCCACAGAGATTACCTGTGCCGCCAATAACAACGGCAACTTGGCCAGAGAGATCGAAGAGTGTCGAGTTGGTGTCCACGGGATGAAGGGTGTTCGGTGAGCTATTAAATCTTTTTCTCGATCATTGCATTGGCCTTCAGGCGCTCTATCCAACGGTCGTTTTTATCTTTGTTTTTACGACTGCGAACGCGAGATTCCATTCTGTCCTTCACGGCTTCAAGAGTGGGAGTAGGGCCGAGGTGTTTTTTGTCGAGTCTGACAATGGTATAGCCTCTGGTGTCTTCGAGCGGACCGAGAATTTCGCCTGTTGGTGTTTCCATCAGAATGGCAGCAAAGGCAGGGGACAGATCCGTGCGCTTGGTTTTTCCCACCTTACCGCCATCTTGTGCGTATGAGTCTACCGAATATTCTTTGGCAAGGCCTTCAAATTGCTCACCTTTTTTGAGGCGAGCTACAATATCTTCAGCGAGCTGTAGTTGGGTTTCTGGTGTTACCAGAGCATCTGACGGGTTGGTTTTAGCAATGTAGATTTTGTGGTATTCCAGTGCGTCGCCGGTGATGTCACGCATTTTTGATTTATGTTCATTGTATTCAGCCGCGATCTCTCTGGGCATTGGCGGAGTCGCATTTTTGAACTGCTGGGAGCGCATCGCTTGCACGATGAGTTTCTTCTCTGTCTCGCGGCGGTGTTGGGCAGGTGTGACGCCAGCTTGGCGCAGCGATTTGTTGAATTCAGAGCGGTTGTTGTTATAGAGTGATCTTATCTGACGATCGATTTCTTGATCGATAGCGTAGGGTGGGAACTGGCGGTCTCCAGTGCGAACTCTGAACTCAGAAAGGATAAGCTCACGCTCAATGAGGCTGTCGAGGATCTCATTACGGGCATTGTTGATGAGCTCATTATACTGAGCGCCTTTACGTGGCATGGATGCATTCAGTTGCTGCCGGTAGGGGGTGAGGTGATAATTTAACTCATTCTTGGTAATGACACGGCCGTTGACCTTTGCTGCAATGCCAGTCACTTCACGGGCTGAAGCATCAGTGCTGAAAAGCGCAAGGGTGACAAGAGCGACAAGGGGCGTGAGGCAGAGGTGAAATGCTTTTTCGAAGGTGGTCATGGGATGGCTATGATATGAATCTATTAGATTTTTTAGATGTAGCTGTCAGATATTTGGCCGGCAGTTTGAAGAGCAAATTAGCGAGCAATATTGTTGCCTATAATTCATAGCTCAATCTGACCTGCGTCAAAGCTAAATATGAGGCTATCTGTGTTCTCGTCAACTGGAGATTGGTCGGTTGTGAGCTGTAAATTTGAGTTGATTGTTGGAGCTTAAATAGATTGCAGCATATCGAGTGCTTCTTTGATTTTCCCAGAGGGTTTTGTGGCGTCGAGTCGAGGGAATCGTTTGCCGGCGAGGAAAATATAATTGCCGTTTCTCGTCAGCATGAGTCGCTGTTCACGGATTTCAACACTGCTGATGTTAGCCTTGGCCGCTGTAAGTTTAAGTTCTGTTGCAAGCAGGAGATTTAATACTGGCCGTGGGGCTTTGCCAAAACGATCTTGCCAGCGTGCCCGGAGGGCCTTGAGTTCTTTAAGGGAGATCAGCTCGGCTAGCTCCTTGTAGGCTGATATGCGCAGCCTAGCCTCGGGCATATAGTTCGCAGGCAGATACGCTCTGAGAGTTTCCTTGGTGTCGCCACCATGATCTAAGTCGAGCTCATTGAAGGAGAGGAAGTCAGCACGCAGTGTTACGTCTACACGGGTGGACGATCTGCCGGTGCTGAGCTGGTCAATGGATTGGCGCAGCAGCTGGCAATAAAGATCAAAGCCGACGGCTGCGATATGGCCTGATTGCTTGGTGCCTAATAGGTTTCCTGCTCCCCGTATTTCGAGGTCTCGCATGGCGATTTTGAAGCCAGAGCCCAGAGCGGTATACTGCTGAATGGCGTTGATGCGCTTGCGTGCATCACTATTGATCAGATCTCTGGGTAAGAGCAGTATAGCATAGGCTTGGCCTCCTGCACGCCCAACACGGCCGCGTAGCTGATAGAGGTCTGCCAGCCCAAAGCGATCAGCGCGGTCAATGATGATGGTATTGGCATTGGGGATATCGATACCGCTTTCGATAATGGTCGTTGCCAGCAGGATATCTGCTTTTCCTTGCACAAAAGTGCGCATTACCACCTCTAGCTCGTCTTTTTCCATCTGGCCGTGGCCGACAACACAGCTTGCCTCGGGAACAATCTTGTTGAGCATGGATTTCATCTGGTCGATGCTTTGCACGCGATTATGGAGGAAAAAGATCTGGCCGCCTCGTTTCAGCTCTCTGCGTATCGAGTCGCGAATGATGCGTTCGTCGTAACCGTGAATGGCCGTGTTGATAGGGACTTTTCCGGGCAGGGGAGTGTCGATTGAGGACATGTCCCTTGCTCCCATCAGTGAGAGGTAGAGGGTGCGGGGAATGGGGGTCGCCGAGAGGGTGAGAACATCAATGTTGGCAAACATTTCCTTGAAGCGTTCTTTGTGCTTCACGCCAAAGCGTTGCTCCTCATCAATGATGGCAATGCCCAGATCTTTGTAGGCGACGTCCTTGGAAATCAAGCGGTGAGTGCCAATGACGATATCTACGGATCCATTTTTGAGTCCTTCAAGCGTTGCCCTCACTTCACTGGCTTTTCGAAATCGGTTGAGAAGTTCGATGCGAAGTGGGTAGTCACTCATGCGCTCACGAAATGTGCGCCAGTGCTGCTCGGCGAGCACGGTGGTGGGGACAAGGATGGCTGCCTGTTTGCCTCCTGTTACCGCCTTGAAGACGGCACGAATGGCCACTTCTGTTTTACCAAAGCCAACGTCTCCACAGATCAACCTATCCATCGGTTTGTCCGACTCCATGTCTGCTTTGGTATCATCGATGGCGTCTCTCTGGCCTGTGGTTAGGGTGTGGTGAAACGAGTTTTCAAACTCCCACACCCAGCGTGTGTCCGGAGGGTGTGCGTAGCCGCGTGCCGTTTGTCTCTGTGCCTGTATCTGGAGCAGCTTGGCGGCGTAATCGAGGATCGATTTTTCTGCAGATTTCCGAGCTTTACTCCAGGAGGTGGACCCTAGCTTGGTAAGCTCCGGTTCTTTGCCGCCCAGTCCGACATACTTGGATAGAAGGTGGGACTGGTCGAGCGGAACGCTCAGGGTGCTGCCGTTGTGATAGCCAATATGTATTTCCTCATGCCCTTCTTCATTGGTCTCAATGCCCGCGTATTTGCCAATGCCATACTCGGCATGAACCACGAGATCTCCCCAATTAATATCCTCAAGCGCTGTCTGGGCACGTGCTTTGCGCTGGTGGTCGAGGTGGTTGGATTTCCTGCGGCGCTGGGGTGTTTGATACCTGCCAAATAGCTCTGCGGAAGAAATGAAGGCTAGCTTTGAACTCGGTACGGTGAATCCTTGGATGAGTTCTCCAAAGAGCGGGGTGATTTCTGCAGAACTAAAAAAGTCATCGTGCACGAGCTCCTTAAAGCGTTCCTTTTCCCCGACGTTGGAGAAGGTGATGAAGATATGCCATTCCTCGGCTCTCCAGTCTGCAATTTGCTGAAAGAAACGATGGCGGCGAGTTTCATTGAGAATAAAATCACCAGCCTCAAAGGTGCCAAGTGGGCTGCCTGCACAGAGGGGAGCAAGAGAGGGGTCACCATCGTTTTTGATGATGCCATCGTAGTGATCGGGAAGGTGATCACCTGCAGCAATGAGGCGGTCGTTTTTACCAAGGTAGTCCGCGACAGAGGATGTCTTCCCGGTGTTCGAGAGCGTAATCTGAGCCTCTTTGACACGATGTGTTGATATTTGCGAGTCGATGTCAAACTTGCGAAGCGATTCGATTTCGGTATCAAAAAATTCAATCCTCAGCGGAGCGGAGGCATGCCATGAAAAAATATCGATGATGCCGCCACGACGGGCCAGTTGGCCGTGAGCATGCACTTGGCTGACCCGTTCATAACCATTGGCGATAATCTTTTTTTCGAAAGATTCAGGATCATGATGCTCGCCGATGGCAAGCTTGAGAGCGGCGTCTTTCAGGCTAGATATGGAGGGTGCAGTATCGAGCAGGGAATCAGGTGACAGGATGAGTAATTCTTGTTTTTTAGCGGTGGGTTCTGCGCAAAGGTGGTTCAGCACCGCTAGGCGTGCAGCAAGCGTTTCTGGGGCGGTATTGATGCTGTCGTCATCATCAGCTGGCAACTCCGGAAGAACCAAGGCCTTGATGTTCCAAAGCTCTAACTCCGCAGCAATGCGATCTCTTACTCTTGGGTTGGAATGGGTCAGCCAAATCCTGCTATTTTTACGCGCCTCATGCATGCTGTGGCAGGCCAGTGCGGTGACAAAAGAGTAGGCGGCGTCATCCACAGGTTGGAACTCAACCGGCTGCTTGGTCCTCGGTTCGTGTACAAGGGATTTCAGCCGTTTCTTAAATGAAGCGGAGCTCATTGCTTCGACGATTCCCGCTATGCCCTTGGGCGGAGATGGAGGCGTCGAATCTTTAGCTGGAGTCGTTTTTGACACCGGTGAAGTGGTATACTGCTGTGTTGCCTAGAGAGCAAGAGACATGATGCGGGGTGTCACACTTATTGATATCACAAAAATAGTTGAAATGGGCACTTTCGTCGCTGAGTATTGTAGGTTACTAATGAGTCATGAGATGGGGGTTAATGAGGGTACTACAGTCTTTGCTGTGTGTCGGCATCACTGTGATACTGAGCTGCTGCTCTTCCTCGGACACGTCCTCGTCTTACAATCGATCTGGGGCAGGCTCTGATTATGGTGCTACTGCCTCGCTAAAAGGGCAACTGGTGCCTCCCACTGCGCGGAAAAGCGCGGCTACACTATATAGGGAGGTCAATGTGAAGCAGGACTTGATTCCGCGTGGCCGGCATGCCCGAAAGTATCACCGCAGCATGCAGCCGCGCTATATCACCATTCACAGCACGCAGAATTTTTCCCGTGGTGCCGATGCGCTGCGACATTCTGAGGCTCTTAAAAATGGCAAGCTCCGTGCACGCAAGCTGCGTGGATATAACCGCATTGGCTACCTTGTCTGGCATTACACCGTCGACGAGGACCGTGCCGTGCAGCACTTACCCACCAACGAGCAGGGTGAGCATGCTGATTTTAGTGGGCCTGGTAACCGCTATTCTATCGGTATCGAAATGTGTGAAAACAAGGGCAATAGCAGGTCTGCTACCATTGAACGCACCGCCAAGCTGACGGCCTACCTGATGCAAAAACACGATATATCGCTGCGCAAGGTAGTACCTCATTATCACTGGCCACGCCGGGGAGTGAGCCAGCCTCACAAGAACTGCCCTCACTATCTTCTCGATAACGGCCATCCCGGGGGCAAGTGGCAGTGGTTTCTTGCCAAGGTGAATAAGTATTACCAAGCCATCGGTGGCTCGAACCCTCAGCCTAGTGGCCCCTCTATTAACAGCTACGGCCAGATCGTTAGCTCCTCGGCACCGCCTTCTCCTATCAAAGAAAAAGTATATGCACCTGCAAGCTCTCGCTACCATACCGTCAAAAAAGGCGATACCTTATCAGCTTTGTCACGCCGTTATGCTGTCTCAGTGTCGGCGATTCAGCGCGCCAATGGCTTGCGGAGCAGTGTCATTGTTTTAGGTAAAAAGCTGCGCATCCCTGCTTCCTGAAGGTTTTCTTGAAGGTTTTCTTGAGGGGGTGAGTCCCATTTTTTTAATATGTCTGACGTCTGGTATCAATGTGATCGCTGCACCGCCTGCTGCAAGTGGCCGGGTGATGTTCGGGTGGAGGACGATGAGATCGAAAAGATCGCCAAGTTTCTGGGCATGGAGACCCAGCTCTTTATTGAGAAATACACCCGTCTGCGCACCAACCGGACCGGCCTATCCCTGATCG
>Ga0208544_10000668_pt1 | contig 25694 bp, 31 predicted proteins | sample DEB08_DNA_9_FD_184526 | JGI IMG/M metagenome (GOLD analysis project Ga0208544, IMG submission 184526) | Aqueous microbial communities from the Delaware River and Bay under freshwater to marine salinity gradient to study organic matter... | ecosystem: Environmental > Aquatic > Marine > Coastal ... | reverse complement strand
CTGCTGCAGCACTGCAAACATCAGCGACGCTGTGTGACGTGCCTGCCGCTCACGTGCGTCCCAATCAATCGCTGACGGCACGTCGGTTTGCATCGACAAGTCATTGGCAGCGTTTGCGACATCGAAAGACTTTTTAAGAGGCAACGGATCCGGCGAAATCATGGTCGCCAAGGCCATCGCGAGCTCCCGGACCAGCATATGATTGTTCGTCACTGGATCGCTGATGAACTCACAAAACGCCGCGTAGGCTGACTCCATTTGATCGGCATTGGAGATCTTGAGGGGGTCATGAAAATGTGCGCCGGATGAAATCGCGGATGCGGTCATCCCCAAGAGTGCATCGAAGCGCTGCGATGTCATATTTGAGATTTGTACAGTAGGGGTTTGAGGCACACGAAGTTGCGTGATAGTTGCTGTCGTAGTCATGTTGGTCTCCTTCGAAGACTGATGTGGTCAGGGCGGCGCGAGAGCTGTAACTCTTGCGTTCGCCTGTCTTACATGACTATATAATATCAAGTAGTCAAGAGGGTATTGTGAATAAAATTGGCCGTCCAAAAGTAGATACGGAAGCCGTGATGGTCCGCATGCCGCGCGAGATGCTGGATCAGCTTGATGATATTCGTCGTAACCAGAAAGATATTCCGACACGCCCAGAAATGATCCGCCGCATTTTTCAGGAATGGTTAGAGCGGCAAGAAACCGACATCTGACTGCTCGGTATAGCCAACTATTGCGACGCGTGGCGAATTCACGATGGGCAAGTTGTGCCCAAGAGCTCCAACTCGCGAAAATCACTACCCAAAAGGGCATATTTTGTTGAAAAACTCCGATATTGGGTGTTTGGATCAAATTTGATAAAATAATAGTCTTGTTCTTTCAAATTCTGCCGATGTCTCCTCGTGTATTCTGACTGACGGAGAACAGTTGAATGCCTGTCACCCGTCAATTGAACAAATTGCGACAGCTTAGTGGATTGGACCTTCATGACGAGTGCAGCGTCTACTCGAAAGTAGACGTCCGTGCAGTTTGCAGCATCGGTCACTTTGGGCCGTATGCAAACTTGGTCTATTTTGGCGGAAACTGGACCTTCGCTGCACGTGCAAGAGCGCAGCCTTGTCTGCGCAAAAGCTGCCATTGGCTACCCCCGCTCAGAATGTCCCTGTAGCCTTCAGCAAGGCCGACAACAGTCAAGCAACAATCAAGCCAGAAGCGCGTATCTTTGTGAATGATGCGAAGGCACTCTATCGGCTTGCCCAGATGGGCATCGGGCTTGCAATCGTGCCAGATTTTCTGGCTGAAGATGATGTGGAAGCTGGGACAATGAAATATGTGCTGCCCGATTGGGAATTGCACACAATTGATGTCTTCGCAGTGTGGCCAGCTAACGCGCCGAAGCATGGTCTCATTCATCTGGCTTTGGACGCCTTCAGTCAAAGATGATCCTTAAAGCAGCCATTGGCGCAGCCGCAGCGAAAGCACAGTTTGTCCCGCACCTTTCCAGTTCGTCAATGATGCAGCGAAGGTCGGGAATACCTTATGATACGATTTCGCACACAGCCGGATGCGACTCCATAATCAAAACGACGGTTCTACATATTGATTGACCGCCACATAACGTATGATCAAGCCCCCTAAGCACTGACGTCAGGCAATGGGATGGGTGGTTTGATTTCTCGCTAGTCGGGCTGCCTGTGACCAAACGCTACCAACCCGGTAGGTGATATGTGTCACTGAATAGTCCAAATAACCAAATTCCCGTTGAAACGTACCAAACCAGCATTCGCAGCCAACCTTCTGGGTTATTGCTGTAATGTGTTTTTGCCTTTTTTCGATTGACCCACGTCAATCGGGCATCTGCAGGCGGTGCTATGTTTTGTCTTTGTTGGATCGAGGAAAAATGTATCATGGCGCACAAGACAATTCTTTTTCATTCCGCCGCGCGTGAAAAGCTCCTGCGCGGCACGACCGCGCTTGCCGATGCGGTGCGGGTAACGCTTGGCCCCAAGTCCAAGTCCGTTCTGATCCAGAAGAAATTCGGGCTACCGATTGTTTGCAATGACGGTGTGACCATCGCTAAGGAAATCAGCCTCAAGGATCCCGAAGAGAATCTGGGCGCGCAAATGCTGCGCCAAGCTGCCGAAAAAACCGGCGAAGCGGTGGGCGATGGCACCAGTACTTCGACGGTGTTAGCGCATGCTATTTTTTCCGACGGGGTTCGCAATGTTGTGGCAGGTGCCAGCGGCATTGATATCAAACGGGGGCTGGATCGCGGGCTGGAAATCGCGCGCGATCACCTGAAATCGATGTCCGCCCCTGTCCGCACAAGCAAAGAGAAAGAGCAGGTAGCGACGATTTCCGCACATAATGATCCAGCGATTGGCCGGATGGTTGCTGATGCTGTCGAAAAGGTCGGGGACGAAGGTGTTATTACTGTCGAAGATTCAAAAACCACCGAAACAGTTCTGGAGATCGTCGAAGGCATGCAGTTCGATCGCGGGTTTTTATCACCATATTTCGTCACCGATCCCGAACGGATGGAAGCCGCACTAGAGGATCCATATGTCTTTTTGTGTGATCGCAAGATCAGTAGCATGAAAGAATTTCTGCCGCTGCTGGAACAAGTTCTGCAGACGGGCAAGCCGCTGTTTCTTGTCGCCGAGGACATCGAAGGCGAAGCATTGGCGACCTTGATCGTTAACCAGCTCCGCGGCGCCTTGCGGTGCCTTGCCGTCAAGGCACCGGGGTTCGGTGACCGCCGCAAGGCTATGTTGGAGGACATCGCCGTGCTGACCGGCGCGCAAGTGCTGTCAGAAAGCCTTGGGATGAAACTGGAAAGTGCCACCCTTGAACATCTGGGTCGCGCCGAACGGGTCAAATCGGACCGCGAAACAACCACGGTTATTGGCGGTACAGGCGACAAGGCGGGCATCACCGCCCGTGCGCGCCAGATCAAGGCACAGATCAAAAGTGCCACCAGCGACTATGACAAAGAGAAACTGCAGGAACGGTTGGCCAAGCTGTCAGGCGGGGTTGCTGTGATACGTGTCGGCGCACCATCCGAGGCTGAAATTGCCAGCCAGAAAGAGGCGCTTGATGATGCTATCAACGCCACCAAGGCGGCAGTCGAAGAGGGTGTTGTGCCAGGCGGCGGGTTGTCTTTACTTAGGTGTATGAAGCCGCTTGAAGCCGCAGAGGCCGACGCAAAGGGCGATGAAAAGACAGGCATAGAGATTTTGCGCCGTGCGCTAAGTGCGCCAACCCGCCAGATTGCCGAGAACTCTTCTGTTGATGGTGGGGTTGTCGTGGCCCGCATGCTGGAAAGCAAGGGTGCGATCGGTTTTGACGCCGCGACAAATTCCTATGTGGACCTCTTGCAGGAAGGCATCATTGATCCCACAAAAGTCGTCCGCGTGGCGCTCGAAAACGCCGTGTCTGTTGCTGGTACCCTGCTGCTGACAGAGGCCACAATGACTGACATTCCCGAGCCTGAAAAGCCGATGCAGCCTGATCAATCATTGGGTTTCTGAACGAATGACCGATGCACGCAAAGGCGTGCGTGGCGGCGCGTAAAGGTAGTCGCGCACAAGAGGCACTGCATCGATTTTGCGCGACAGTTGTATCTGAAACACCGCCTGCCGCCCGTACCGGAAAGTCTGTTCGCAGGCCGTTAGATAGAACCGCCACATGCGCACAAACCTGTCGTCGTACAAAGCGCGAATGGCCTGTTCGTTCTCGTTGAACCGTGCGGTCCAGTGTTGAAGGGTATATGCATAGTGCAGCCGCAAAACTTCAACGTCTGCGGCCCAAAGGTGCGATCTCTCGACGGCTTTTGCGACTTCTGAAAGTGTCGGAATATAGCCGCCCGGAAAGATGTATTTTGCGATCCACGGGTTTGTCGCATCAGTTTGCCCAGTCCAGCCGATCGTGTGCAAAAGGGCTAGGCCACCAGGGGCCAGCAAGTCGCGGATCGCGCTGAAATAAGTATTGTAATGCGGCAAGCCGACATGCTCGAACATCCCGATTGATACAATCCTGTCAAACGTCCCTGTGACCTCGCGGTAGTCACAAAGCCGGAACGAGACGCGGCTCGACAGCCCTTGGCGTTCCGCATTGGCAACCGCATAGGCGTGTTGTTGTCGTGACAGTGTGATCCCAACGACCTTTGCCCCATAATCGCGCGCCAGCGTCAGCGCCATACCTCCCCAGCCACACCCGACATCCAGCACCCGCATATCCGGTGCGATCATCAATTTGCGTGCGATGTAGTGTTTTTTGTTTGCTTGCGCCTGTTCCAGCGTGTCATCCGCATTATGAAAGTAGCCACATGAATACTGTCGGTCAGCGTCCAGAAAAAGTTCGTAAAGGTCATCCGAGAGATCATAGTGGTGGGCCACATTGCGCACGGACCGACGGGCAATGTTGTTCTGCGAATACCGGCGCAATGCGATGCGGATTTGCGGCAGGAACCGTTGCCACCAGACGGGCGGCGACCTGTCGCGATTGGCGATGATCAGGGCCAGAAGCCCCTTTAGATCGTCGTTTTCAATCGTCAATGTGCTGTTCATATAGGCTTCGCCGAGGGCCAGTTCGGGGTTGCGTACCAGATGCCGCACGGTCGCGTTGTCATGGATTTGAACATGCAGTTTCCGACCCGTACCGTCGCCGTAGTGCGCACTGTTTCCATCTGGCAGCGTCACCAGCAAGCTGCCTTTTTGCAGCAAGCGGCGCAGCATCAGATCAAGTGCGTGTTGCCACATCGTGTTGGCCTTTCGTACTTTTCAGTCGTCGGACACAGGTTGCAGGGTACAGTCATCTGCGCGCAGGAACTGATGTGCAGATTGCTAGCACGCCCGGCACTCCACTGATTGAGCGATGTCAAACGCCCGAAACCCGCAGTATGATCGACAATAACGCACTCATCGGGCCTGATCGCGCATTGTTTCGCAGCGGACAGGGGATTGATTTACGTCAATCGCGACAATGGGAAATGTGGTTCGGTTTCACACAGACTTTGAGCAGACGGACCTGATAGCCGCACCTGCCTGTCAATAAAGGAGATTCTGATGAACATTCTAAAAAAAGCATTCGTTATTTCTTCCGTCGCAAGTGCCCTGAGCGCCGGTTCGGTCTATGCCGAAGGCACAGTTGAAGTGCTGCATTGGTGGACGTCTGGGGGCGAAGCAAAGGCCGTTGGCGAGTTGAAAAACGCCTTCGAGGCTCAAGGCGGCACCTGGATCGATTCCCCCATTGCCGGTGGCGGTGGTGATGCGGCCATGACGGCCCTGCGCGCACGCGTGATTGCGGGCAATCCACCCACAGCCGTGCAGTTGAAAGGTCCCGGCATTCAGGAATGGGCGCGCGAAGGGGCTTTGAACAACGTCAACGACGTGGCCGAAAGCGAAAAATGGGATGGCGTGCTGCCGCCGGTTCTTGCGGAGATCATGAAATATGACGGGGCCTATGTGGCCGCGCCAGTGAACATCCACCGTGTTGATTGGATGTGGGCGAACCCACAGGCGCTTGAAACTGCGGGTGTTTCCGAAATGCCGACGACGTGGGATGAATTCAACGCGGCGGCGGAAAAACTGATGGCTGCTGGCATCGTGCCGTTGGCCCACGGAGGCCAGCCTTGGCAGGACGCCACGGTTTTCGAAGATGTCGTTTTGGGGATTGGCGGTGCTGATTTCTTCCGCAAAGCGTTGGTAGAGCTGGATCAGGAGGCACTGCAAAGTGACACGATGATTGCGGCGTTCGATCAGCTTCGTACGATGCGTGGCTATGTCGACGAAAACTTTGCGGGTCGCGACTGGAACCTCGCCACAGGTATGGTCATGCGCGGCGAAGCGGGTTTCCAGATCATGGGCGATTGGGCAAAGGGCGAATTTCTGGCCGCCGGCAAGGTGCCGGGCGTTGATTTCTTGTGTGCGCCTACGCCGGGGAATGGATTTGTCCTGAATTCTGACAGCTTCACGTTCTTTGAGGTTGAAGGGGACGAAAACATTGCGGGCCAGCAGGTGCTTGCCAGTTTGATCATGTCGCCGGGGTTTCAGGAAACCTTTAACCTCGCCAAAGGGTCTATTCCGGCCCGCACTGACGTCGCACTTGATGCATTTGACGCCTGTGCATTGCGGTCACATGCTGACCTTCTGGCCGCGATTGAAAATGATGCGCTCGTGCCGTCCATGGCGCATGAAATGGCGATCCCGCGTTCGATCCGTGGCGAATTCCTTGATCTTGTGACCAACTTCTTCAACTCCGACATGAGTTCCGAAGAAGCAGCGCAATCGCTTGCGGCCGCTGTCGCACGTGCGCAGTAGAAAGCTAGCGTCGGAGGTCAGCCTCCGGCGCAATCCCAGATGGTAACCCGCACCCAAAAACCCGTTCCGTTCAGCCAGAAATTCGAAAGCTGGCTGCCTCGGATCGTTGTTTCGCCTCTTTTTGCGTTAAGTCTGTTTTTCGTTTACGGCTTTATCGGCTGGACGCTTTACATCTCGTTTACCAAGTCGGGGGTGATGCCTAATTACACCTTTGAAGGTCTGTCCCAATACGAACGGCTTTGGGCCACGCCACGGTGGTACGTTGCGCTTGGCAATATGTTTGTCTTTTCGGGACTATTCATCGTGATCAGCCTGACGATCGGCATTTTTTTGGCGATACTTCTTGATCAACGCGTGCGTATCGAAGGGGTGATCCGTACGATCTATTTATATCCGATGGCGCTTTCGTTCATTGTGACGGGGACGGTGTGGAAATGGATCCTTAATCCCGGTTTGGGAATTCAGAATTTTGTCAGAAAAGCAGGGTTCGAGGACTTCAGCTTTGATTGGCTCGTGAATTCTGACTATGCAATATACACTGTTGTTATTGCAGCAGTCTGGCAATCGTCAGGCTATGCGATGGCGCTGTTTCTGGCTGGGTTGCGGTCCGTTGACGACGAAATTCTGAAAGCCGCCGCAATCGACGGAGCAAGCGCATTCCGGACTTATTTCAGCGTCGTGCTGCCGATCATGCGCCCTGTGTTCCTTTCGACAGTGATCATTCTGGCCCATCTGGCGATCAAGAGTTTCGATCTTGTCATTGCTCTGACGGGTGGCGGGCCGGGTTATGCGACCGACATGCCAGCAACCTTCATGTATGCTTTTGCGTTCCAGCGCAGTGAACTGGGTGTTGCCGCGGCAAGTGCGGTCATGATGCTGACCACGGTTATCGCGATTGTTGTCCCCTATCTTTATTCCGAACTGCGGGGGAAAAAACGATGAACCGCAGAAACCTTGGTGGCATTGTCCAGCAAAAGGGTGCGCGGCATCTGGCTATGCGCGCGCTTTTATTCCTGACGCTGGGTGTTTTTTGTCTTTATTATCTTGCCCCACTGATCGTCATGGTCGCCACCTCGCTGAAATCGCTTGAGGAAATCCGCACCGGATCATTAATCAGTTTGCCGCAGGACGTCACATTCGACGCTTGGTCCAAAGCATGGAGTTCGGCCTGTGTTGGTGTCCGTTGTGATGGGCTAAAGCCGTTCTTCTGGAACTCCGTCGCGATGGTTGTGCCTGCAGTCGCGATTTCAACAATCCTTGGTGCCTTGAATGGCTACGCGCTGACGAAATGGCAGTTTCGGGGCGCCAACGTCATCTTTGCGCTGATCCTGTTTGGTGCGTTCATCCCGTTTCAGGTGATCTTGTTGCCGATGGCACGCACGCTTGGCGTCTTGGGGTTGGCAGGAACAATTCCGGGGCTGGTTTTCGTGCATATCATCTATGGGCTGGCGTTCACGACACTGTTCTTTCGCAACTTTTTCATCGGCGTCTCTGACGGGATCATACAAGCCGCACAGGTCGACGGCGCGGGATTTTTCGGGATTTTCTTTCGGATTGTCTTGCCGATGTCGTTGCCTGCAATCGTCGTGACAGTGATCTGGCAATTCACCCAGATCTGGAACGATTTCCTGTTCGGCATCGCTTTTACCGTCGGGGACAGCAATCCGGTGACGGTCGCGCTGAATAACGTGGTGAACACGTCGACGGGCGTGAAGGAATACAACGTCGATATGGCCGCTGCGATCATCGCGGCGCTACCGACACTGGCCGTCTATGTGATTGCTGGCGCTTATTTTGTACGCGGCCTGTCCGCAGGGGCCGTGAAGGGGTAACGCGATGTCTGATATCCAGCTGGAAAACGTCGAGAAAAGCTTTGGGGCGACGCAGGTCATCAAGGGTATCAACCTCTCGATTGAGGCGGGTGAATTCGTAGTTCTGGTCGGACCGTCGGGCTGTGGCAAGTCAACGCTGCTTAATCTGATTGCGGGGCTCGAGACGATCACGGATGGCGACGTCTTCATCGGTGGAAAGCGGGTTAATGACACCCCGCCACGCGACCGTGATATCGCAATGGTTTTCCAATCTTACGCCCTTTATCCGACGAAAACAGTGCGCAACAACATCACTTTTGGCATGGTTGCGCGCAACATCCCCAAGGCCGATCAGGATGCTGCGGTCCAGGAAATCAGTACGTTGCTGCAAATCGAACGCTTATTATCGCGCAAACCAGGGCAGTTGTCGGGTGGTCAGCGTCAGCGGGTTGCAATGGGACGCGCCTTGGTGCGCAAACCGGATGTCTTTTTGTTTGATGAACCGCTCTCAAATCTGGATGCCAAGCTGCGCATTGAAATGCGCACCGAGATCAAGAAACTTCACCAAAGGTTGGGCAAGACCATCGTCTATGTGACCCACGACCAGATCGAAGCGATGACGCTCGCCTCGCGGATTGCGGTCATGGACAACGGCCATATCCGCCAGTTCGCCGATCCTGCGACGATCTATGAAGACCCTGTTGATCTGTTCGTGGCGGGTTTCATGGGCTCGCCTCCGATGAATATGCTGCCCGGCAAGATCCGCGCACACGGCGATCAGTATTTCGTAGCGACCGGTCAGGCTGACGATGAACCACTTGATTTTCCGTTGCCGCCTTCATTATCAAAGCGGGTCACCGCGATGGATGGCCGCGACGTGATCATGGGTTTGCGCCCCGAGGCGATATTTGCAGCAGGCACTGAATTGCCCGGTGCACACCGTTTTGTGTTCGAACGCTCCGTGAGCGTGGTTGAACCGACGGGTCCTGATACAATGATCCTGTTTCACCATGTGGGTTTGGATGTTGTTGCCCGTGTCAGGCCCGAAGATGCGCAACCCGAAGGGACCCTTTTCCAGTTCGAGACTGACATGGAAAAGGCCAAACTTTTTGACGCAAAAACAACGCTGCGTATTTGAACTGACACCCTTTCATTACCGGAGTCCGAGAACTGATGACCCGCTATCCCGATAGCATATTGCAGATCAGGAGCCTGCTTGTACGCCAAGACGGCCCGCCGGTGCATCTGCATGAAACCAGCAAGTCCTGGCTATTTCTGGGCGTTGATCACGTCTATAAGATCAAGAAACCTGTGTGCGATGATCTACAGGACCTGACATCGTTGCGCGCGCGGTTCGACAATTGCATGACCGAAATTGACCTGAACCGCCGATTGGCCTCCGATACTTATTTGGGGGTTGTGCGCGTCGTCCGGCATGCTGATGGCCAACTTGGTCTTGGTACAACCTCTGACACTGTGGATTGGATGATACGGATGCGACGCTTGCCTGCTGACCTGATGCTTGACGTTGTCGCGACACAGCGCACGCATGACGACGCAGAACTCCGGTCTTCTATCGCGGGTATCGCGGATCGCCTTGGCGCGTTTTATGCGGCCGCCCCGACCACCAATCTAACGGCGGCAGAACTGGCGACTATCATGTTAGATCAGCAGGAAAGAAACCATGCCACCCTGCGGCACCAAATGTTCAAGGACCATCACCCTCGGTTTGAGGTTGTTTATCATGCCTTTCAAACAGCCTTCTTCAGGCATTTCGATCTGATCGAGGCACGCAAAACGGCAGGCTGGATCAGGGAATGCCACGGCGATTTGCGCCCCGAACACATCTGCCTGACGGACCCGCCGGTGATTTTCGACTGTCTGGAATTCAACCGCAACCTGCGGCTGGTTGATCCGTTCAGCGAGGCAGTCTTTCTGGCGATTGAGGCTGAAATGCTAGGGGCCGGTTGGATCAAGTCGGTTCTGGTCGATGGTCTGGCAAGCCACCTTTCGGATCGGCCTGACCCGAAACTGCTGAGGCTCTACGAAGCGATGCATGCCATCTTGCGCATCCGGATTTGCCTTGCGCATTTGCTGGTGCCAAAGCCCAGAACGCCCGAAAAATGGCTGCCGCTGGGGCTACAGTATCTGGAAATGGCAGAACATCGTCTTTGTGGCCCCAAAGGGCTGGGGCACTAGTGCGCAATGCGGCGCAGGATGTCTGCAAATGCGTCTTCTGTGCCAACAATCTCGAGCTTGCGTGTCTTGGCCCCAAGCGGCAAACGGAACGGCGGGATGCTGTCACTGACAAAAACTCTTTCGAATTGATTACTTGAAAACAAAGCCTCTGCTCCCGGCGCAAACAACCCGTGAGCGGCCAGCGCATAGACCTTTGTCGCACCCCGCGCCTTGCAGGCCTGTGCCGCCGCCATCATCGTCCTGCCCGATGCAATCATATCGTCTACAATGATCACGGACTTGCCTTCGAAGTCACCAACAATATCGCCGCTTGTCATGATCCCGGCGCTGCGTTGCTTGTCCATAAAGCCAAATCCCAAGGGACGTCCAAGGCGGTTTTGCAATGCTTGCTGGAAGAGCTGTGCGCGTTTCACACCGCCCGGATCGGGCGACATAACGACCAGCGGTTCTGTGTCGGTCCGCCAAGCGATGACATCAGGAAAGACGCAACCAAGGTTCAGATGATGGGTCCGTATCCGAAAAGCGTTCTGGAAAGCGGCCAGATTATGCGTCTCGAGCGTGACAAGATCGCCGCAACCCATAGCTTCAAGCAATTGCGCGACATATCTGGTGGTCACAGGATCCCAACCTTTGGTGCGACGATCCTTTCTGCCGTAGCATAGGAAAGGCACCAGCGCGGTGATGCGCGTGGCACCATGGTCGCGCATCGTGGCGATCACGAAAAGCAGGCGGCAAAGCTTGTCGTGCACAGTGTACGCAGGGTCGCCATAAAGGCTTTGGATGATGCAAACATGTTCACCGCTAACGGGGCCAAGCGGGCGTATCTTGTATTCTCCATCCGAAAAATCGCGGTGTTCAAGGTCCGACAAATCCTGCCCGAACGCGGATGCAATCCGCGCACCAATGTCTTTGCTTTCATCCAACGCAAAAAGGCGCATCAGTCGGCTCCGTCAAAGGCGGCGCAGTGCCGTAAAGTTTGTACGACTTCCGCGTCCGAGGTTTGTGGAAAGCGCCGATAAGCAGAACCAACCGACCAGAACGGTGATTGCGGTTGCAGGCAGATGATCTGATCTGCGGACCCTTCAAATGACTGCAAAACATCGGGCGGGGCGGTTGGAACGGCCAAGATAATCCCTGCCACACCGCCAAGGCGCAGCCCCAAGAGGCTGGCATGCATTGTCGCACCGGTCGCAACACTGTCATCGGCCAACACAATTGTTTTATCTTTCAAATCGGGCCGCTGTCTTCCTTGAAAGTAAAGCGTCTTACGTCGTTCGATTTCGGGCAAATGCGCAAAGCCCATATCCTCTATTTCGGCCTTCGAGAGACCGACCCTGCGCGCCACATGGTCGTTTATGACTACCTTTGGGTTCACGCCATCAATGATCGCACCAATTGCGACTTCGGGTTGGCCCGGCACACCGATCTTGCGCACAAGTGCCAAATCCAGCGGCAGATGATGGGCCTTGCAGATTTGCTCGGCCACTGGAACCCCGCCACGGGGCAAGGCGACAACGACTGTACTGCGCAGGGGCAAGTTGGGCAGGGCCGCCGCCAGTTGATCGCCTGCATCGGCTCTGTCGGCAAAGTAGGGGATTGGCGGCATCGTGTCAGCTTTCGATTGGTGCTTGGTGTGTCGAAATCGAGGGTAGTCTGGTTTCGGTGTGGACGATTGATACTTCTCAAGGCGTCGTAGGGGGTCGTCCGATTAGTCTTGCCGCAGTTGAGCGCAGCAAAATCGAGGCAAGACTCTATGAAAACATCCGATCCCAAAGGCGAAAACCGCTATATCGCCAAGGTTCTTGCCGAAGTGGCGGACCTTTTGCAGCAGCAAAATGCTAGCAGCTTTCGTGTGGGTGCGTACCGCAAAGCCGCCGATTATATTGCAAGTGCTGCACCCCCGCTGCGAAAAGTCAATGACGCATCAGGCTTGACCGGTCTGGAAGCATTGCCAACAATAGGCACCGCCATTGCAAAGGCGGTGGCGGAGATTCTGGACACTGGATCGCTGGCCATGCTGGCGCGGTTGCGCGGGTCTTTGGACCCTGAAAAACTGTTCCAGAGCATTCCGACAATCGGGCCGCATCTGGCGCATAAGCTGCATGAAGAATTACATCTGGATACACTCGAAGCCCTTGAAGCGGCCGCTATTGACGGACGTCTGGCCAGCTTGAAAGGGATCGGCCCGCGTCGGGTACGCAGCATCCAGAATTCGCTGGAAAGCATCCTTGCGCGGCGCAGACCAGTACAAACAGGTCAAAGCCAACCACCGCCGATCGCGGCGATCCTTGAAGTTGACAGGACCTACCGCAGCGCTGCGCGACGTGGCGCGCTTGCTACAATTATCCCGAAACGGTTCAACCCTACCGGCGAAAGTCGCATTCCGATTTTGCATACCGAAGTGGGCCCGTGGCGTTTCACAGCTTTGTATTCAAACACCGCCAACGCCCACCGCTTTGGTCGCACGCAAGATTGGGTTGTGATCTATTTTGAAGAAGACGGCACAGCCGAAGGTCAATGTACCGTCGTGACAGAGCACCACGGCCCATTGGCCGGTCTGCGCGTTGTGCGCGGCTACGAGGCCGCAACAGCCACTGTCATTGCCGAACAGGCAACAGCATAAAAAACGTCGGGACTGCCACATGGGAAATCACAGCGCACCGCCAGAGCCCGAAGAACCGCCGATCATCAGTCGGTTGTTGTTCCTGCTTCTTGTTGGGTCCGTGGTTTTTGCATTGCTGTCTTCGCAGTTTTCGCCTGTCACTCCGCCGCCGCGCAACGTGACCTATTCGGAAATGAAAGACCTGATCCGGCAAGGCGACGTAACAGAGGTGACGCTGGAAACCAACGCAATCACCGCGCAGTTGCGCAATGCAACCCCCAGCGAAACGCAGCGCGTCCGCGCCATCACGCCACAGCAGCCGGATCAGGAATTGCTGCCGTTGCTTGAAGATCGCGGTGTCGTCATCACTGCCGAAGAACCCGCAACTCCGTCCATTCTGCTTTCGATGTTGCCTTGGCTGGTGATCTTTGGCTTTTATTTCTGGGTCATGCGCCGGATGAGGACAGGCGGTATAGGCGGTGGTTTTCCGGGCGGCATTGGTGATTTTCTGGGTTCGCGATCCTCAAAGCCCACAAAGCCGACCCGCACAGTCACCTTTGCAGATGTTGCTGGCCAAGACACGGCCAAGCGCGAAGTGTCCGAACTGGTTGAATTTCTGCGCGACCCTGACCGTTTTCAACGGGTTGGTGCCACGGTCCCCCACGGTGTTTTGTTGATGGGTCCACCCGGCACAGGCAAGACTCTGCTCGCGCGGGCCTTGGCGGGCGAAGCTGATGTTCCGTTCTTTTCGACGTCTGGGTCAGAGTTCATCGAGGTTTTTGTCGGCGTCGGTGCAGGTCGTGTCCGCAAGATGTTTGAAGAAGCCCGCAAGCAAGCACCCGCAATTATCTTTATCGACGAACTGGATAGTATCGGGCGCACGCGTGGCACGGGTCTGGGCGGCGGGCATGATGAACGCGAACAAACACTGAACCAGATCCTTGCCGAACTTGATGGCTTTGCCGCGCGCGAAGCGGTGGTAGTATTGGCTGCAACCAACCGCCCCGATGTGCTTGACCCTGCTTTGCTGCGCCCAGGACGTTTTGACCGCCACGTCACGTTGTCTTTGCCCGACAAACTGGCGCGGCGTGCAATTTTGGACGTTCATGCCAAGGACCTGCCCTTACGCCGTGATGTTGACCTGACCCAAGTTGCCGCAGGCACACCTGGATTTTCCGGTGCCGACCTCAAGAACCTGTTGAACGAGGCCGCGATTTCGGCCGCCCGTCGCGCCGCCATTGATATCACCCCAGCCGATTTGGACGAAGCGCGTGATAAGGTGATGATGGGCACTGTGCGTACGCTGGCGATTCAGCCCGAGGAAAAGCATCGCCTTGCGGTACATGAAGCCGGACACACTGCCGCCGCCCACTACAGCCCCGGCGCGGACCCGCTTTACAAGGTGACGATCATTCCGCGCGGCCATGCACTTGGCGGGACGCATATGCTGCCTGAAAATGAACGCCACACTTTGCCAGAGGCTTATCTGCGGGTGCAACTTGCCACGCTTCTGGCGGGTCGCGCCGCCGAAAAGCTGTTGCTGGGGTCGGTCAGTTCGGGTGCAGATGACGATATCAAACGCGCAACCGCACTGGCACGTTCAATGGTCGCACGCTGGGGTATGGACCCAGAGATCGGGCCGGTTGACCTGCGCGAAAGCGAGGATCACCCGTTCCTTGGCCAACAAATCGCCCAACCACGCAGCTTTGCTGACGAAACCGCCGCGCGCGTCGATCAGGCGGTGATTGACCTGCTGCACACAGCCGAAGAACAGGCAACTGCGGTGATTTCTGCGCACCGTAACGAGGTCATGGCATTGGTGGACCGATTAGAGGCCGAAGAGGTTCTTGATTTGGATGCAATCACCAGCTGTCTCGGAGATACCGCAACAAAGCGTACTATTTGTCAATGACGCAAAACCCACCGCGACCAGCAGGAAACTATAGGGTTGCGAGGGCAGGACAAAGTGCGGTTGCATGTTCCAATGTGACGGCTTTGCCTGTTATGTCAAAAATGCCCAGCGTATGCGAGGTTTGAATGACGATATAGCTTGGCGCTTTGCAGCAGTGCAGCGCGATACCATGCTGCCGGACGGTGCGTCTGTTGACGACGTGCTGTGAAACGATTGCAATTACATACGTTCCAAAGGTAATCGGTTCGTCCAACACATAGGTCATTTGACCGGCCCGAACATACGCCAGCCAAAGCGCACAAACGGCCATAAAAGATCCGGCAATGTAAAGTGGAATTTGGCCAAAGCGGTCCCCTACAAACAAGGCCGTTCAAAATTCAGACGTAGAGTGACATGCCCGCCTGTCGTATAGATCAGCGGGCAAAGTTGGCCATAAAGCTGTCCGGTCTCTGCGGGATCACCAAGGCTTACTTCGGCGTCCACATGTAGCAGATCAATATGGATCGCACCAAATACGCGGCGCAGCAACGTCACCGCATCGGGCAGAATATCGCCGCGCAGGTTCCAGCGTTGCCTGCCGGTCTGACGGCGTTTCCGCTTACGGCGTTTGCGTGCAGGTTTGTCCGGTTTTGATGGTCTGGTGCTGTCATAGACCTTTATTTTTGGTGACACCCCGCCAAACAGACGCAGAAGGACTGTTGCTCGTTTGGCAGGGTCATTCTGCCATGACAGCATAACGTGGATTGGTGTGATCACCAGGAAAATAACCAAAACTATCTGGGACACGCCAATCCATAGCAGAACCTGTAGGGCCATCTCAGGCCTCTTTTTGCGATCCGTCCGCCTTCTTCTTGTCGACGGCGAGGGCTGCTGCATCTCCGATGACCTCGGCCAGACCCGACATAGCGCCTTTGATGGCTTCGACGCGGGCACCTTTGCGTCAAGAGTAATTCTGCCAATCGGTTTGATCCCAGCTCCACCGCCAGTGCCACCACCGTCGCCAGCTTTTGCGTCTTGTGTGCCGCCGACCCCAAAGCCGAAGCCGTAGCTGACAATCGGGATCACGGTTGATCTGTCCTTTTCGATGGGGTCGCCCGGTACGTTCTTGGTATTAAGCAGGCGGTCCAGTTCTTCAATGTCACTCATTGTAAACTACTGTTTTTAATTTGATATTTGGGTTCTTTCGGAAACGCCAGAAGTTGGAAATCTGCCAAAGGCACATGACTAATGCGCCAAAAGCACGGGCAAATTGCGCTGCGTGATCATGGTTTCTGTGGTTCTGCCAAAGATACGTTCGTTCCAGCGGCAGCGCCCATAAGCGCCCATCACGACCAGATCGGCGGTTGTGCCGTCTGGACCTTGCAGCGCCAGAAAGGTAATTTTTTCATGGTGTGCCTCTTGGTTGCTAGGCCACCGATTTGCACCTGCGGCACTTCTCTCGATTGAGATTAGTCAATCGTGCTTCGCGTATCCGGTGGCAGTTTCGGGTCACTGCAAGGCGAGAAAACCATGACTGAAGCGACTTGTTATCAAGATACAAAAGCGATCAAGAACGCATCAGACGATGATACCGAACGCATGCGTCGCAAGATCGCCCGCAACATCTACACCCAAATGGTCGAGAAACCGTCGTTGTCCGAACTATCGATGTTTTGTGACGCGAGCGCGGATTGGGTGGTGCAGCTCGTTGAACACGGTCTCGTCGCCCCGATCAGCCACGCTGCGGCAGATTGGGAATTTGACCGCGCCCACATGGCCCCCGCCCGCAAAGTGGCCCACCTGATGCGCGATCTGAGGCTTATCGCAGCAGGGGTCGCCCTTGTTGGACCTGATTGAAGAACGCGACGCGATGGCGCGAAAACTTGCGTTAATGAATTTTTGAACCGGAGAACCGATATGCTGGCCCAAGAGAAGAACGCCGAAACACTTTTGCGCGAGCAAGTCAGTGCTTCCCAGATTATCATGACAACAGAGGCGCAGAACAGCTTTGAGACGATGCAACACCTATCAATTGTCTCTGCGCAATGTGCCTTTGGCGGACGAACCACTCATGACATGTTTGCGTCGGTGCAGGACGTCGTTGACGGCCGTTCCAAAGTGATCGAGCAGACAATGAATGATGGTGTTGCACTGGTCTTATATGAATTGAAGAAACAGGCATTTGAACAACAAGCGGATGCTGTGGTTGCGATTTCTATTCAGTACACGCCGATTGGCTACGCTGCATCAAACATGATCCTTGTCAGTGGTGTGGGAACGGCTGTGCGACTGCTTTCCTAGAACAAGACCGCACAGTACGGGGGTCACTGTAGCAACCCCGATAACCGCCGTCTATTTGAAGAACAGCACCGGCAGTTTTGCATTATTCGGCAATGCACGCCTCGCTGCACCGATCACAAAATCATGGGTGCGCGAATGTCCAAATGCGCCGGTGACCAACATGTCTACCACCACTTTGAACGCTTCGTGGCTATCGACATCGCCAAGTTTTTAGGCAGTATAACCCTGCGGAACCACCAAGACAGGTCGCCCCCATTCACGGATTGCGCGCTCTTGGAGATTGTTGATTTGTTGGTTTTTGTAATTGCAGCATCCGGCGCAACAGCTTGGGCTTCCCCAAGCATTGCGCAAGAACACCCCGGAAAGTCAAAATATATGGTCGCCTGTTCGGGGTGCCACAGCGAGAGCGGCAAAGGCCAAGGTCCGTTTCCGAATGGCTCAATATCGCAGCGCCAGACCTGACGGGCCTCGCAGCCGCCAACGCAGGAGAGTTGCCGTTTCTCAAGATGTTTTTGATCGTCGACGGACGGATTGGTGTCCGGGGCCACGGTGAAACTATGCCGATCTGGGGTGATTGTTTCTCCGTAACAGCCCGCGAGAACTTTGACATCTACGGCGCAGAGGCTGTCACGCGAGGTCGCATTACCGTTCTTGTAGACTACCTGCAATCCATTCAGGAGCGACCGTTCAAACCTCTTGACCAGCGCGGAAAGTCTTGGTTGCAGCGGGTTTCTGAGAGCACGCGTACTTCGCGCGGGACGTATCGGCAACAAAAGATGCTTGGTGGGGATTTTCCGTTGTTTCTCAGAGGCTTATCTTTTTCGCTTTTCATGCCCTTTCCAGCAGTCGGCGCTGCCGAACCCAAAACATGCGCGGCGACCACTGTATCCGTAGAAGCGGAAAGTGGAATGCTCGTCCAACAGGTTTGCAAAACCGTTCGTCACGCGCGTTTGATGCTGGGCGCGTGCCACCTCAGTTTGCCCGAAAATATCTTGCTCGTCGTGTCCGACGAATTGTCAGGAGCGCGCCAAAGGTGCATCGGCATTTATGAACGTGCGCAAAGCCGGATATCGGTCCTTTCACCCAAAGGGCTGCGCTCTGCCGTCAATCCTCTCAGCGCTTTTGCAGACATTGAAGAACATATATTCTTCGAAAGCCTTCTGGTTCATGAATTCACGCATGCAGTATTCGAGTAAACAACAAGCGGTTTGGCGTCCTGCGCCAACAACCACGAATACGTGGCCTATGCCATGGAAATGCTGTCACTTCCTGCGCATGAAAGGCAAAAAATCGTTGCCGCCTACGACATTGCGTCACCGATTGATCTACTTCTGATGAACTCTTTCTTTGCGGCGATGGCACCAGTCAGGTTTGCCCTGATCGTCTGGCAGCATTATTCGGAACAAGGCAATGTGCAGTAATGTCCGCGAACTTGTCTCGGGTGAATCTACGCTAGGACTTGCGCCGCAATGATAGACGGGATTTGCGCGACGCGTGCTGCGGTCCAATCGAATAACGCGTTGAACGCGGTCAATTCCAAAGTTGTCTTTGATTGATTGAAACTGCCGATCTTACCAGCTTTGTTGGGACAGCAGATTACAGACTTTCGAGGCGGGTTGGCGGGTCTTCCCTTGTGCGCCTACAGCTCTTCAATCCGGCACTGATCAAAGCACGCCTGCGCCTGGACCAAATCGCAAAGCGCAGTGCCTTCGGTGCTGACCGTGGCACTGGCTGCGGCGACACCCCATTTTAATGCTTCTTCTGCTGCGGCACCCCGCGCCAACGCCAACGTCATTGCCCCCACAAAGGCGTCGCCTGCGCCGATCTTGCTGCGCACATGCGCGACGGGGGCATGACAAAAGAAACGGTAGTCGCCTGACACCAGCACCGACCCTTCGGCACCGCGCCCCGTCACGACGGTTTTGGCAACACCGCGCGCCACCAGATCTGCGGCAAAAGCCACACTGTCGGCAGCGGTGGTCATGGGATGTGTGGCGGCCTCTGCTGCTTCGCTTTGGTCAACGCGTAACAGGTCAATGGAAATTGTCGGATGCCCGATTAAATAGTCAAGCGCGCGGCTTGAGGTGTCAATCACGACCCGCACATTCTTGGGAGCAAGGGCTGCGATAATCTGGGTGGGGAAGTCGTCAGGCAGACCGGGTGAGACACTGCCACTGATCACAACGAACCCGTCTTGCGGGGCGTGACGGGTAATCGCCGCCATCAGACGCACCTCGTCCTCCGACGTCAACGGATGACCCGGCACGCTAAAGCGGAACTGGCCACCCGTGCTGTCATCAGTCACGGCAAAGCTGATGCGGGTTTCGCCACTGACGGCCACCGGCAGGGTCGGAACATGCTCTGCGGCCAATAGCTGAAGCAGGCGGTCTCCCATTGCGCCACCTACGGCAACAAGCGCACGCGCTGACCCCTTTAGCTTGCACACTGCACGGGCCACATTGACGCCACCGCCGCCGGGATCAAATCGAGGGGCCGTACATCGCAACTTGGGGCCTGCTACGACTTGCGCCACATGCGTCGCCTGATCCACGGCCGGATTAAGCGCGATGGACAAAATATCCGATTGTGCGTCCATTTCTAAGCTTTTTGGACCATCGCTAACCGCAAGACTGCCGCGAGGATCGCTTGGCCCAGCACGGGTGACCGCCCGATACCGATGACCGTATCACTGTCGCGACTGTCATTTTCGCGCAAAGTACAATGCCAATGCCCGTCGCTGTCATTGGCGCGGCCGCGGATGTGAACGGACCAGTTTGGAAAGGCCGCATCCGCAATCAACATTGCCTGATCGGTCGTCGCAATACTATCTGCTGCTGGCAAGGTCACGTTGGGCAACAAGAACGCCAGCGCATGTACCACCCCGTCAAATTCGGCGATGCTTATATCACGCGCTGTTTCCAACTCTTTGATCAAAACGTCCAGTTCAGGGTCTTTCATCGCGCGTCCTCCATTGTGGGTCTTTGGTGTACACAATCGTAACAAACCGCGTACACGGCCCCTTTGATTTTGGTCAATTGTATGTGCGGCGAATGGGTTAGCAAGGGGCAGACCAGCTGCAAAGGAATTGGCAATGACACGTATGATCCACGTCTTTGAACGGACTAACCACGAAGCGCATGCATGGGTAAACGATCTGGCCGGACGCAGCGGTTGGACCAACGAACGCGAAGTGCTGCGCCTACTGCGCACGGTGCTTGTGAATATCCGCGATCACTTGCCAGTCAATGAAATGGCGCAGTTTTCTGCGCAATTGCCGACGATCCTGCGGGGCATGTACTATGAAGGCTGGCAGCCTCAAAAGACGCCCCTCAAAGAACGCCTTGCGGCGGAATTTGTAGCCCAGATCGAGGAAAGGATCGGCGACGTTCTGGACTATCGCGGTGACAACGACATCGCAGCTGTGTTCAAGACCATCAACGCGCATATTTCACGCGGCGAAGTCGAAGACGTTCGCGCCTGCCTTCCGCGACAACTGCGTGATCTGTGGCCTGCGCCTTGACAAAACGTCAATTCCGGAACCGCGCTTTGGCTTTGTCAGGACCCCACCTACAACATCATAGTCGAGGCCCATCATGAGATTTCTTCTCCTGTTTGCCCTGTGACTCGTCGCCAGTTGCGCCGATTAAGGACGCTATCCGGTGTCGGGCGACGAATGCGGCCCCAACGGGCCGGTGCTGAAACTTGATGCTGGGGACTGCACCGTCCCGGCCATAGGGTAGAAACGGGTGCATCCCGGTTCACTGATCGCTCGTTGCGCATAATTCTTGGGCGGGCTACTAGCCGACATCGCATCGCGAAAGACAGGGTTGCCTCTGGTGACCCTGTTCTTGTTTGTCGGGCTGGCAGTATCCGCAATGCATGTCGTTGCGTGGCAACCCAGATTTCTGTCACTCCCAAACGATCTCAAGGCTGGCCCGACCCGTTGTAAGGTCTTTGACGAAGTCGCACCCATTACCGTCTTCATTGAAATGCTGCCAAGCCAAGGCCGCGAATTTTGCGGGCGCCATCACCGCAACAAGTTCGTTTAGTCGCAAAGAGTCGACCAGTTCATCTTGACCAAACCGCTCAACAATCCTTCCACGGACCGCAGGTGGTAACGACCACATCTGCATCACGTAAGCGACATACTCATGGTTCGCGAGACACTCCGCGTCACCGCGCGAAGATTGCGCAAATGCCGCATGCGACACTTCGTGCGTAACAATGCTATCGAATACGGTGTTGGGATCTAGACCCATATACAATGCACTTTGCCCACTAACCTCTGCAATGCTGTCCGGTGACCTGATTGAGATACGGTTGCCGTCGCACTCATAGAAGCCAAAGCATGCATGACTGACATTCGGCAAATCGTCGAGAACGGTAATCTTGACCGGGTCTGGCAGCGCAAGGTCGCACTGTTCCAACAAAGACAGGGTTTCTTCAACATTGTCACAGACCGAGTGCGCAAGGGAAAGCCTGGGTGCGGTCACCGTGACATTTGCACTTTCGCATATGGCATCACCCGCATTGGCCAGAGCTGGCCACCACATAGGCGCCGCTAGAAATAGAAGGCAGGTACCTGGTCTCAAAGCGTCCACCCTTTCAAGAGACTGTGTCCTTGCAGGTCCGCCTCAAGCCGGATGTGAGGCAAAAACTACCTCCACCAAACGTGGCGGACCGAACGATATTCCCATTGACAAATATCAAGCCTGCAACTTCATAGCGCCGCTATCATTCCTTGATTAACCACCTTTCATGGAGCAAAATATGAAACGCACATTGTCTGCAATCCTCGTAAGCTTTCTGTTGGTTCCTGCTGCCGCAACAGCGCAGTCGATCGGAGAATCGGAGTTCATGAACAGCTGCGCCTCTTGCCACGGTGTGAGCGGCATCGGAGACGGCCCCCTGGCTGGTTTTCTTTCCGGTTCGCTCCCTAACCTGACCCAACTTGCGGAAAACAATGGAGGGGTCTTTCCGGTTACTATGGTCTACTCAACAATCGATGGCACCATGACCGCTGGCCCGCACGGCACGGGCGAAATGCCTGTATGGGGGAACCGCTACCGTGTCCGTGGCGAACAAGTCGCCAACCCCGATTTCAGCACCGATGAGGCAATGGTCTTTGCAAGATTTCGGATTCTTGCTCTGACTGAGTATTTGGCGGGCATCCAGCAGTAGTCACGCCTGCCATCCATCACAGAGGTGTCCGGGACAATCTGCTTAACAACAGCGGCGGCGGCCGGCGTCGTGCACTTCGTCTTTGAGGTGCAGGATCAGTAAATCTCCACGAAGGGCGGTGGGACCTTTTTCGGGCGCAGCAATCTTGGGAGACTAAGTATGTCCCCAGTCGACAATTGAGCTACGGCTGCTTCGTCCCGCGATCTGTGAGTTCGGCCTCGTCAAGATTTTGCGCTTGCAGCGAATGACCGCAAAGCGGGCTGCGACCGCGGCATGGCTTATGGCTGGCCAATGGCCGCTACTGGGATGTACCGGCTGCTTCACCCAGCAGGTTAGGCTGAGCCTAGTTTCACCTGCAAATAGGAGAAGTAGCATGGCGAAGATTGAATTTAACGAACTGATGTCGATTGGGATCGATATTGGGAAAGATACGTTCCACCTTGTCGGTTTCGATCACGATGGGCAACGCGTTCTGCGCAAGCAGATCAAGCGCCTTGCATTGATCGCGACGTTCGAGAGGTTGCCACGTTGCGTGGTCGGCATGGAGGCGTGTCTGAGCGCTCACTTTGTAAGCCGCACATTGCGCAAGATGGGCTTTGAAACCCGCATTATTCCTGCGATTTATGTGAAGCCTTTCAACAAAGGCCAAAAGAATGACTACAACGACGCGGAAGCGATAGCCGAAGCAGCTCTAACCCAACCACGGGGCGTGTGGTGGCAGTAGGCGGAAATAATATATGAAATACAATTAGTTAAAGGTACACTGAGAAGGCTTCTGCTGGTGCATGGAAGAAGAAAATGTAGTTCTTCGTCTCCGCCACTTGTGGCGCAACCCATATAAATCATTAAAATCAGTAACTTGAGTGGAAAGCAAAAAACGCTACCACACACGTTTACCACACACGTCGGCCACACACGCCGCACTATACAATAGGTTCTACCTCGAGATTATAACTACAGATTGCCTTAGCAGGGGAGCGCCTTCGACCACTCGGCCACGCAGTGAATCGGCTGCTGCTATTGAGAAACTCTTCCAACTTCCTGCAATTATTCTTTGTAGAATTATTTTTTACCAAGCTGAGATTTGGCCTGAACACGCGCTGTAAGTGATTCAGATTGACTAAAATCAATGGACCGTAGCGGCAGGGTTATATTCTTAGGCTCAGGTGTTCTGTTCGCAGCATTATACCTACTGGTCACTCTGAGGTTCCCATCGCGTTCTCCCAGAAGCATTCTCAGAGTGACCACTACCACCTCCAGCATCATATTAGTGACTACCCGAGACAGGCATCCGTGGCTCTAAGTGAGTCCAGACTGATTTATATCAATGGGTCGTAGCGGCAGGGTTATATTCCAAAGTCGGGTGTTGTTTTGATCCTACACCTATTGGTCACTCTGGGGTCCTTTTCCCGGCGGTTATTACTCCAGAGCGACCTTTCATCCACCAATGAACAGTCTCAATGATGTTTTTTGCTTTTAGCACATCTAATAGGCAGTCTGCATATATATATCGGGCATAGGCGTGTTGTGGTATCCACCTTATCGGTCTGGTTGCATCTAAATTATATAACCGACAAATTAATCATTGCTCGGTGCAGGGCTGGGTTTAACCAAGCACTCAGGTGTGCATTCTCCCGAGTACGCACCTATTGGTCACTCTGGTCTTTTCCTATACACTCGTCCCGATATTGTCTGCGTATCCAGAGTGACCGCTCGTCCACCAATGAGTGATCCTAAAGTTTTGCTAGGATGAAAAATCTAAAGGCTGCGAACCACCAACTGTCACCAAAGCGGACCTTGGTTCATACCGCAGCGAACGGCAGCAAGGAGCCCATACCACCAGATTTCTGCAATGCAGCGAATTGCAGATACTGGGTGCGTCGCCGACAAATTGGATGTCAGGTCGTTAGGCCTGACGCGCCGACTTAATGCTACCAAGCATCGCCTGAACCTTTTCAGTGCGATGCAGATCAACATGCGTAACGAGCCAGAGTGGAGCGGTCCATGCTTTGTTTGGGGGAAGAACGCGGTGAAACCCGTCTCGGGGCTGCGCCTCATGATCCCCCAAAAAGCCCATGCCGATGCCTGCGTTAATCGCCGCACGGTTGACCTCGGCGCGGCGAGACGACAACGCGACCATATCTGGGCGCACGTGGTCGTTTATCCACGGCAAGTAAGGGAGGCGACCTTCTCGGGCATCTGGAACGACAAAGTGATGACCATCAAAATCGCTGGCGTCTTTGGGCAGGCCATAACGACGGATATAACTGTCGTGTGTATAAAGGTTGAAGCCTACACGCCCAAAACTGCTTACAACATAGTCCGGATGGTCGGGTTTGCCGCCTGCGCGCAACGCGATGTGCGCCTCGCCGTATTCAAGCCGGGCAAGGTCTTCGCTTGCATCGATATGGACCAGGCAATTGGGGTTCGACGCTCTGAAGCTCGCTAATGCTTCCATCAATAGTCCTGCAAAAGGGGCCAATATTGTAAGTTTAATCTCACCTTCGATTTGGGTTTTTGCACCCTGCGCACGCCCCGCAAGATCGTCGATCAGCTCTTCGGTTTTTTTGGCCACCCGCAGCACGTCTTCGCCCAACTCTGTCAACGCATAGCCCCGCGCGTGGCGGATAAAAAGACGCCCTCCCAGTTCAGCCTCAAGCACGTCGATGTGCCGGTTCACCGTCGCGCGGTGAAAGCCAAGCATGTCAGCCGCCGCACTGACGGTGCCCAATTTGGCAACTTGGTATGCGGTGCGAAGCTCTGCCCATTTGTCCATTTATATTATGCCTATTTTGCGCGCATCAAATGCGGATTTGCGCGCATTGAGTACACCCACGATACATAGCATCTAACCGATAACCACAAACAATCAACACTGGAAACAACACATGACCTACATATCCCTCGGTCTTCGTATCTTACTGACCCTGGCATTTTTCGGCGCAGGCGGCGCAAAGCTCGCGGGTGTCGAAATGATGGTCGCAACCTTCGATCAAATTGGTTTCGGTCAAGGTCTGCGATACTTCACTGGCGCGGTTGAAGTGATTGGCGCGGCCTTGCTGTGGCTGCCACGCCGTCAAGTCATTGGTGCCGCAATTCTGGGTGGCACGATGGTCGGCGCAGTGTTGACCCACCTGTTCATTCTTGGTCCTTCTGCCATGCCTGCCATCATCCTCGGCTTGCTGTGCACGGCGGTTCTTTACATCTACCGCGCCCAAATCCCCGAAGTTCTGGGCCGCTCCAACACGCCTCAAACCTGATCGGACACGATTATGCCTACACGTTCAAAAATTGTCGTCCTTGCCGCTAGTAATAGCACAACGTCCATTAACAAGCGCCTTGCAATGCATGCCGCCAAAGTCCTTCAGGACGAATTCAAGGCGCCCGTCGAA
>Ga0208544_10000667_pt1 | contig 25701 bp, 21 predicted proteins | sample DEB08_DNA_9_FD_184526 | JGI IMG/M metagenome (GOLD analysis project Ga0208544, IMG submission 184526) | Aqueous microbial communities from the Delaware River and Bay under freshwater to marine salinity gradient to study organic matter... | ecosystem: Environmental > Aquatic > Marine > Coastal ... | reverse complement strand
TCAAGCCGTCCCGTCCGGCCAGTTCACATGCCCATTCACATGTCAGGAAGTTCATTGGACTCCTTGCTGCAATGTCCACTGAAATGGTTTCTCGATCGGGAGGTCAATGCCCAAGTCTCCCGCGGACCAGCCACGGCATTTGGCAGCATTGTCCATGCGATCGCGGAGTTCGTTGCAAAGGAAGAACTTGATCAAGATCAAGCGCATATTCACGAATTGATCGGCAGTTCATGGCGGTCCCTAGCCTACGAAGCAGACTGGCAGTCAGAAGCGGATTTGGCTCAGGCCTATAAAGCGGCCGAGCTATTCCTTGACTACCACAATCTTTCACCACGAGTATTCAAAGAAGCTGAAGGCAGATACCAAACTGAACTCACGGTGATCACTCCCAGCGGTGAGAGCGAAGTGATCGAACTGAGTGGGATCTTGGACCGGGTGGAAATAGATGCAGACGGACGCCTTGTCGCAATTGATTTCAAAAATGTGGCAAACCCACCCACAAAGGCTGAAATCGCCGAGAATGGACAACTAGGGATTTATCAATTGTTGCTCCGTGACCAACAGAATACTGATCTACCTTGGGATACTCAGGATCAAGACGAGATCCCCGTGGGTGCGGCGCTCGTTCAGTTAAAAGTTGATTCCTCGCAACCAAAAATTCAACCCCAAGACGCCATTGATTTTTCACAATCGCCTACCTGGATCGAAGTGAAACTCGGTGAAGCTGCGGAGATCATTCGGACTGAATCATTTACCCCGCGGGTAAATCCTTCCTGTCGATACTGCTCCTACAAAGCAGTGTGTCCCACCACATCGACGGATATTTTCAACCGTGAAGTGATTGAGGAGGTGGAAATCGATGACAACTAATTCACATAATGAACTCAGTGATGTAGACCTTGAGAAAATTCTTGGATTTGCACTCTCCGAGCAACAATTAAATGCGGTCAAGGCTCCTCGCGAACCTGCCGTGATGGTGGCGGGCGCTGGATCCGGAAAAACTACTTCGATGTCAGCACGTATCGCTTTTCTCATCGGTAGCGGATACGTCACGCCCGAGCAGGTTCTCGGTCTCACCTTCACCACAAAGGCGACCGCTCAATTATTAGATTCGGCCCGTTCCCGAATCGCCGACCTTGCGAGGTTGTATCCCCAGAGCTTCGAAGGTGAGGGTGGGGATCCCGTCATTTTGACCTACAACTCATTTGCATCCGGAATCGTCAAAGAATTTGGGGCTTTGCTCGGGCGTGACTTTAGCGCCGATGTCCTCACCGATGGCGCACGACAGCAGTTGGCATACCGACTGGTATGCAATACCCATCAAGATCTCAGCGGAGTTGCCGTTGGTCCCGCGAAAATTACATCAGACCTACTGGCGCTGGATAGCGAACTCAGCGAATTAGCAATTGAGCCTGCAACCGTAATCGAGTACGACCAAAAAGTGATCGATTACATCGGGGGACTTACTGGTTCGAATGCAACACTGCGAAGAATCTCTCGAACATCAGCCCGGCGAATCGCACTATCGCATCTGGTAGAAGACTGGCGTGATCTGAAGCTCTCACGCGAACTCATTGAATTCTCGGACCAGGTAAGACTCGCCACGAAAATAGTCATTGAGTTTCCTCAGGTGGCGAACGAGATCCGGTCTCGTTTTTCTATCGCTTTGCTCGATGAATACCAGGACACGTCAATTAGTCAACGAATCCTTTTAGAAACCATTTTTTCTGATGGATTCCCGGTGACGGCGGTGGGGGATCCTTGTCAGGCAATTTATGGTTGGCGCGGGGCCAGTGTTGAGAACATCAATAGTTTCCCCCAACAATTCCAAAATATTAATAATGAGGACGCATCCGTTTATCCGCTGTCGGCCAATCGGCGGTCCGGAGTCCAAATTCTTGAGTTAGCAAATGTCATCTCAGAAAATTTGAGAGTTGAACACCCAAGTGTTCAACGTTTGGATCCCACTCGTGGCATTCAAGGTGAAATTGTTCTGGCTCTTTTTGACTTTGCAGACGAAGAATTGAATTGGATGGCAGATCGGATCGCTGTTCAACACAGTGCAATAAACGCCGCTGGACTCGATGAAGACATCGCTGTTTTGGCCGCAACGGGGAATCTTCTGCTACACATGCGTGATGCACTCCAGCAGCGTGGAGTGCCCGTTCAGTTACATTCAGCCGCAGGTCTGCTCGCACAACCACTCGTCATGGATCTGCGGTCCATTCTGGAGATCATTCATGAACCGACAGCTAATCCGTCCTTTGTGCGCTGGGCAAGTGGCGTTAAGTGGCGTATTGGTGCACGGGACTTGGCAGCTTTGGGAGCCCGTGCTGGGGAGATCGCCAAGTTACGGAAGCGAGTGGATGCAAAAAGTATTGAAGAAGCCCTTGAGGCTGCAGTTGAAGGTATTGACCTAGTCGACGTTGTCTCACTCTCGGATGCACTCTTTGATCTGGGCGAACTTGATCGTTACTCGGCCGGTGCCATTGAACGCTTTAGCGCAATGGCGAAGCAAATTCGGTCCTTGCGCGCCCATTCGGGGGAGCCTTTGGTGGAGTTCATTGGCCGGGTGATTCGCAAGTCCGGAATAGATATTCAGGCCCAACTCAATGAAAGTGATGCAGTTGCCGTTAATGAACTTGTTAATCTCGCTGCGGATTTCAATGACATCGACGGCAGAGTTTCACTCGGAGCCTTCATCTCGCGTCTTGACGACATTGAAAGATTCGATATCAGCCTTGATTTTGAACAACCCGTTGAAAAGGGCGCAGTACAATTGATCACGATTTATAAAGCAAAGGGCTTGGAGTACACGCACGTCTACCTCCCCAACCTCAGTGAGGGAGCCTTCCCCGGTGGAAAAGCGCGAGGAAACTGGAGTGGTGACGCAACCATGGCCCCGTGGCCACTGCGCCAGGACGCCCCTGCGCCCATTGCTGACTTCCCCGATTACTCCTTGACCAAACTCTCTGAGACCGATTTTAAGAAGAATTATCTCGCGCATTTTGATGCACTCAAGGAACGCGACAACGAAAGGCTGGCATATGTCGCACTCACTCGCGCCAAGGATTCGCTAACACTGAGTGGCAGTTGGTGGGGTACGAATTGGAAGAAGCCACATGGTCCACACCCATTTCTTGCAGCAGCTCATAACCTGTTTGCAGGCACCAGCGCGCATATCCCCTTTTGGGCCCCACAACCGGAAGGGGATCGCCCCGAACGCGTGCAAGATAAACAGGGGTTGGCCTGGCCGGTGTCCGTGCCCCAGAGTGTGGTCGACCAACTGATCCAAGAGTCCGCATACGTGAGTGATTTTTTGGGTGGCAGCAAGGAATTGATGGAATCGGCGGAAAACGGTGATCTCACTCAGTCGGAGTCTGACATTGCCGCCGGGTGGTCACAATCACTTGCGGCTGTAAATATGGAGCGTGCGCGCCTGGAATCACCTATTCGCACGGTCTCATTGCCGCGGAGTTTAGGCGCCAGTGCCATGTTGCGAGCGATGCGTGAACCGGAGGTTTTTGCGGTGGAACTCGCTCGACCCATGCCGCGTAAACCGAATTACGTTGCTGCCCGCGGAACGGAGATCCACTCGTTCATCGAGAATTATTACGGAATGCAGACCCTTTTTGACTGGGATGAACTTGAGGGTGCGCTCGATTGTGGACCAAAAGACAGCACGGTAACCCGCAAACTCAAAGAGGCTTTTTTGGCTAGTCGGTTTGCCCAGATGACCCCGGCCGCCGTTGAACAACAATTCTGTTTAACACTTTCAGGTCGTTCAATCACGGGGTACATTGATGCGGTATTTAATATTGATGGCCGTTACTTGGTCGTCGACTGGAAAACAGGTGGATCCGAGCACCTTGATCCCGCGCAGCTTGCCTTTTACCGGCTAGCCTGGGCGCGCATTGCTGGAGTTGATTGGCAAGATATTGACACCGCATTCGTCATGTTGTCCTTGGGGACTGAGCTTTCGGTTGACACCGACCAAATTATTCGCGATCTGGAACGTCAATTGGTTTAGCGGTCTTGGGGTCCTCAGATTCAACAATCGCCTCGCCGGCTTCCTCAGTTGGTGTCGGACGAACCCCAATCCAGTTACGCATTCGAACTCGGGCAGGTTCTTCAATGAAACGCCACATTGCGTAGGCAATCACAAATGACAACCCGAGAAGAATCGCCACCCCAAGGGCATAGAGCACGCCGCCATCGATTCCAATTGCATTCATTCCCGCGCGCCATAGTCCGAACCAGACAAGGTGTGTCATGTACAACGAGTACGAAATGAATCCGCCAAAAACCATGATTTTGGTTGCAAGCAGATTGGACATTCCTCTACGGGAGAGCGCAAGAACACCGATCCAGGCGACCAGGACGGGTACCAATGTCAGGTGGAAGAAGGGAGGGAGTGGTTCGGCCTCGGGATCCGTTGACGTTACTGGTGCAGCAGCAGCGGGAAGCCAAGCCAAGAACACGGAACCGGCAACAACAATTGCTGGAAGTACAAAGGCGAGCACGTCACAAACTGATGCAGTGCGATCAGACTCACGGAGTCGATCGACAATCAAATAGGAGATCGCACCCGCGAGGAATGCAGTGAGAACTCGATAGGTGGAACCCCAATTTTCCGTGTAGTAGGGATCGGTCGTTCCTAAGCCGTAAATCACCAGGGGGGCAAGCGAGAGTAACCAAAAAAAGACGAGGCCCCAAGTGGGTAGGTGCCTGTGCATCCGCCACAGGACCAGTGCCATAAGCGGGAAAAGTAGATACGCAAGCCACTCCATGGACAGTGACCAAGCAACGAAGTTCCAACCCCTTTGTGGATCTGACCCCCACTCTTGGATGAGTAGCAGGTTCTTAATGAAATCCCAAGGATTGAGCCAACTGCGATTAATTTCATCGCCCGTGACAATTGATTGAGCGACAATGGCAAATCCTGCAACGAAAAGCATGACTAAATGCACCGGATAGATACGGGCGAGACGCAGCCACCAAAACCTGAAAGATTTATTTGCCGTGAGCCTCTCACCGATTGATTTGAGATAAGTATGCGCCAAAATAAAGCCGGAGAGCGCGAAGAATAGGTCCACCCCGAGTCGACCAATGCGGATAAAGTCCGGCAGGATCGCAATGTTCATTAGTCCGATTGTGTCCAAGGGGCCTTGTGAATGGTAGAGCAAAACCCAGACGGCAGCGACGAGTCGAATACCTGTCAGTTGCCTAATGAACACGTTCACGTGCAAACCCTATGTGCTGTCGCTTAAATCAGAGGGTAGGTTGACCTCCGTTGAGAGGATTCCATGTCACATTCGCCGATGCTGGCCGATTTACTGCTGTCTCGTAGTGCAACTGATCGAAGTGCAGAGCTACGCAAAAATCCGGAGTGGATTGCCGGAGCCCTGAAGGATCCATCTACTTTGTTCATTTGTGTAAATAATTCCCAGGCCCCCGTCAGGGACAGTGGGCTGCGATTCTTTGCATTCGAGGAAATCCCACAGGCTTCGTTGACATATTTTCTTGGGCGCCAAGGGGATACTGCGTTCTTTGGCGTTTCAGTTGACGCCGATTTCGTTTCGGCCCACGATCCTGACTCGTGGTTGAATCTGCGAGCGAGTGGGTCGCGATTGAGTGATCGTGATGCCGGATTGTTAGTTGCAGCGGTGGCTTTGGACAACTGGAATTTCACGCACACACACTGCCCGCGGTGTGGCACCCACACTGTTCAAAATGATGCCGGTTGGACGAGACGCTGTCCAACCGATGACTCAATCCATTTTCCGCGCACAGACCCAGCAGTAATCGTTTTAGTTACCGACCCACAGGATCGAGTCCTACTTGCTCGGCAGAGTCGATGGCCACAGGGATGGGTCTCAGTTCTGGCTGGGTTCGTTGAAGCAGGTGAACCGGCTGAATCCGCCGTTACTCGTGAAATTTTTGAAGAATCGGGAATCAGGATCGATCCAGCAAGCATTGACTACCTGGGCAGCCAACCGTGGCCATTTCCTAATTCTTTGATGCTGGGTTACCAAGCCAGGGCACTCAATACCGACATTTGCGTTGACGGCGAGGAAATTGTCGAAGCCCACTGGTATGACCGCACCCAAATAAAGGAATTGTGTGAGACCCAGAAATTGCACCTGCCACCCAGAGTGAGCATTGCCCACCAGCTAATTTCCCGCTGGTATGGGCAGGAACTGCCAAGTAACACCTCATTTCGGTAGTCACAGAATGAGGCACACGCACATGGGGCTAACTAATCAATGACTACTAAACCCAGTAATTGAGCGATATCTTTCTGAGTTTTGTCACGGGTCATGAGTTGTGAATTCGTTCGCACAGCAATGGCAATAATCAGGCAATCAAGCAGACCCCTTGCCGTGATTCCATGTTTGCGCGCCAGGGAATAGATACGGGCAGCGGCTTCAAAATCCGATGCCGGATCAACACCAGACCAGTGCAGCGAAATGGTTGCGTTGTGAATTGTGTTGTACTGCGCAGCAGACCTTGCTCCTGCTAACACTTCCATCTGGATTGGTTCACTGCATGACAATGGTTCACCATGCTTATGTCGCTCAAGTCGCTCAACCAGAGGAAGACCTTGGGCATTACCGCGAAAAAAATCGACCCAATAGGAAGTGTCTACAAGTGTTGTTGATTGAGTCACGGTTTATGTGCTGTGCTCAAAGCGGTCCGAAGGAACTTCGAACTGCGGAAATGCTCCGAACAATTGAGATATATCCACAGCAGATTGGGGGATTCCAGCGAGGTGGCGCAGTGCGTAATCAACAGCTTCTCTTTTGGAATTGAGTTGATAGCGCACCATGACAGTCTCGATCAGGTGATCATCGATATCAATATTGGTTCTCCCCATGCGGACGACAATACACCAATGAGGTGTATGAGGTCAGAATCACGCCGGCTGACAACCCCAAACCCTGGATGGATAGCTGCGAGGAATCTTCAGAGACCATAATCAACAGCCTAAGCTAGAGGGACATCTTTGCGATTACCTCGGCGATGGGCGGGTTGGTCAAGGTGGTTCCATCAGCAAATTTGAGTGTGGGAACCACCTCGTTGCCACCGTTGACGGATGCGACAAATGAAGCTGATTCAGGATCAACCTCAATGTCGACTTCGGTGTATCCAATTCCGGCCCGCGTCATTTGGGCCTTGAGTCGCTGGCAATAGCCACACCACACCGTGCTGTACATGATTACTGAAGTTGAGTCGCTCACCCTCTCAGCCTAAAGGTGATTCGGAGTTGGTGCGAGAGGGTCAGATCCCCATGACAAGATCAGTCGGTGGAGTCGGAGCAGATCGCACAAGGCATCTTGGCGGGATTGGATGCGCAACAACGCGAAGTTGCCCTAGCCGTGAGTGGCCCGGTTCGAGTTCTCGCAGGTGCGGGAACCGGAAAAACAAGGGCAATCACCCATCGAATTGCTTATTCGGTTGCTACGGGGGCAAGTGAGGCTGAGCGCACACTCGCATTGACGTTCACCAATCGTGCGGCTGGAGAAATGCGTCACAGACTTCGGGGTCTGGGCGTTCAAGGTGCACAGGTCCGAACATTCCATGCTGCAGCACTACGCCAACTCCGATTTTTCTGGCCGCAACTCTCCCGGACCGCATTCCCCGAACTCATGTCAAGTAAAGCCCCAATAGTTGCCCGCGCATTGGCTCACTGCAAAGTGGATAGTGACACGGCCTTGGTGCGAGATATCAGTGGCGATCTTGAATGGTGCAAGTCCAACATGATGGATTCAGCTCTGATCCACAAAGCCAAACGTGATTTCGCGATCGACGTTGGAACGCTGGCCAAGGTCATGGATTCCTATGAGACTCTTAAAAAGGACCGCAACCTGTTGGACTTCGACGATATTTTGATGTTGATGTCTGCCGCGATCCGAACCCGGCCAGAAATTGAGTCAGCCGTGCATTCGGCCTACAGGTGGTTCACGGTTGACGAATTCCAGGACGTAAACCCATTACAAAAAAGCGTTTTGGACCTATGGGTTGGTGAACGTGATGACCTATGTGTGGTGGGGGATCCAAGTCAAACGATTTATTCCTTCACGGGTGCCAGTTCCAAATACTTGTTGGATTTTGTCACCAGTTACCCAAGTGCAAGCCAAATTGAATTGGTTCGTTGTTACCGCTGTTCACCGGAAATCGTGAGGATGGCCAATGCGGTGATTAGTGGTGATACACGAGCCAAGGCATTGACCTTGCGTTCCCAACAGGATTCAGGCCTACCTCCCAAGATTTCTGCTTATGCCGACGACAGTGACGAAGCCGAAAACGTAGCTGAGGCAATTAAGAAACTCATGGACGCCGGAACCGCTGCATCAGATATCGCAATTCTTTTTCGAATCAACGCGCAGTCCGCTGAATGTGAAACGGCACTCACCAATTTGAATATCCCGCTTGTATTGCGCGGCACCGAACGGTTTTTTGAACGACCAGAGGTTAAATCAGCGTTGACGCTACTGCGTGGGGATGCAAAAAATACTGGACTAGCCCCAACCAATCTTGCCGAACATGTCCGTGATGTTCTCTCAGGAACCGGGTGGAGTCCGCAAACCCCCCGAGGTGCTGGAGCTGTCCGCGAAAAGTGGGAGTCGCTACTCGCCTTGATGACCATGGCCGAGGAAGCGGATCCAAGCACCTCACTGAGCGACTTCATCGCAGACCTTGATGCCCGTGCATCAGTCGAACATCCGCCCACAGCTGATGCCGTGACCCTTGCCTCGATCCACTCCGCAAAAGGCTTGGAATGGCCGGTGGTGTTTCTTGTGGGCTGCAGTGAAGGGTTGCTTCCTTTGTCCTATGCCGATTCAGAGGATGGCGTCGACGAGGAAAGACGACTTGCCTATGTAGGAATTACGCGTGCGGCTCGAATTCTGGAAGTTAGTTGGGGGAAGGCGCGAACTCCTGGCGGCAAATCAACGAGGTCACTGAGTAGGTTCTTTGTGAATGAGCCACAGGCTTTGCTCGGCGCTAGTTCTGACGGCGAGCTTGTTGTTGGGGGTTCGGTAGTGCGTGGGAACTCGCAAGTGCGGCACAACCGCAAAAGAACAGGCCCTAAACCGTGTCGGGTCTGTGGCAAGGGACTTGTTACACCATCTGAGCGAACAATTGGCCGTTGCCAAAGGTGTCCGGGGGAACCCAATGAAATGATTTTCGAGAGTCTGCGATCGTGGCGCAAGGAAAGATCGTTGGAGAAAAATGTCCCGGCCTACATAATTTTTACGGATGCGACGCTGACGGCAATGGCTGAACTGATGCCACGAGATTTTGACGAACTCTCTGCAATCCCCGGGGTCGGTCCAGCAAAACTTACTGAGTTTGGTGAGCAAATATTAGAAATTATTCACGTTCAGGAGTGACGGTTTCAACCGCAAAGCCTGGAACCCAAGCGTTGAGTTCGGCGAGTACAGGAACATTGGCATCTAGCTGACACAATACCGCGATGCTTCCCAGCCACACCCGGTGAATGAGCGCGTACGAGGGTGGCAAATTGATTTTAAGTCCAATGGTGAAGTCTGGATTCTTCATGTCATTAAGGCGAGTGAATTCCCCGCGGATCCAGTCACGATTAAAGTGGAAACTTTCGTGGCGAGTTGGTTCAACAAATGGCTCTAGATAGCTTAAAACAGCATCGGCGTCGACTTCAATTTTTGGTTTTACGAATCCCTCAGCGCGCAACCCCTCAAGAACGTCCTCTGCATTTCCACTTTGGGCAATACGCAGGAGGGTTCCCATTGCAATGGGGAGGCCGTCGGGCAGTCGTGAAACGGCCCCGAAATCGAGTACACAGAGTTTGTCTTCGGCTGTCATGCGAAAGTTGCCGGGGTGAGGGTCAGCGTGCAATAGCCCTGCGCGGGAAGGTCCGGTCAGCAGGAACCGTTCATAAAGCAAACCTGCGCGATCGCGTTCAGCAGGCGTTCCCTCCGCAATGATGCTCGAAAGTGGTCGCCCGTCAATCCATTCACTCACTAAAACATGCGGCGCCGCTGCGAGTATGTGAGGAATATGAAAATCGGGGTCCCCTTCGAATGCGACTGCAAATGCACGTTGATTTTGGGACTCGAGAAGGTAGTCAAGTTCTTCAATGGCTCGATCCTTGAGTTCCTCAAGAAGTGGTTTGATATCCAGGCCAGGAATCCAGCCAGCAAAAAGTTTGCCCATGCGGATCATTTGATTTAAGTCAGCTACGAGCGCTTTGTCGGCGCCAGGATACTGAACTTTGACGGCAACAACGCGGCCGTCATGCCAGGTCGCCTTATGCACTTGACCAATTGATGCAGCAGCGGCAGGCTGATCATTGAATTCTAGGAATCTACTGCGCCAATCTTCACCGAGTTCCTCCGACAAAATCTTGTGAATGGCGCTCGTTGGCATGGCAGGCGCGGAGTCTTGCAATTTTGTCAACATGGCTCGATACGGTGCAGCAAATTCTTCGGGGAGTGCTGCTTCAAAAACGCTCATGGCTTGCCCGAGTTTCATGGCGCCACCTTTGAGTTCGCCTAAAACCTTAAACATTTGCTCAGCGGTTCGCGCGGACATTTCCGCCGCAATTGCTTCGGCTGGTTTCCCGCCGACTCGTTTTCCGAAGCCGAGCGCGGTTCGACCCGCGTAGGTTGCCGGCAGTGAAGCCATCCGGATCCCGCGGGTGATCGCATTTTTAGGTAGTTCTGGCACCCTCCTATTGTGTGGCCAACGGTGGATTCACGCGCGTTCGGGCTTGGTAGAGGGTGTTTACCCGGTGAAATTATCCGGTGAAATTGAATGTGTGAAGAAGGCATCCGCAGAGTGGGTGCGGTTGTGCAGGCTGGGAACGAAAATGCAGCCATGGAAGGCTCGCTTCCCACGACATGTTGGTTATGGCGATTCCGTCGATCCAATGTCGAAGCAGGAGCAGTGTGTATGCGGCAGTTTGGTAGGACAGAATCGAGTCGCTTTGTCCAGAGTTTGAGTGGCGTCTCCATTGCAAATCAACTTCCATCCAGTCAGCCGAGAAATCGCGGCGGTGCAGATGAGCGCAACGAAAGCATGAGCTTTCTCCAGGGATCACGAGAGGACCAATCCGCGCACTGTCGAGTCGGGTGCCCACATGCAAGTGGGGGAGCGAACAGAGGTGCGAATTAGCATGCTCGAAAACATCTGGATGCGTGTTACTCACAAAAATGACAACGGATGCGCAGGTCCTTTGATCGGTGAATTCAAATCCCGAGGCAATTCCCAGTTGGTATATCGATTCAGCCAGTTGACCTTGACCCACCAACTCAATTTGGGTCGTATTTCGTCGATCAATTATTTCAGCCGCATCTTTGATTGAAAATGGAGCCTTAAAATTAATTATGTTCTTTTGGGCGCAGGCGAGATCAGTGTGTTCGCGATCTCGGTTCTTTGCATTGAGCCAGCGTGAAGTGCGTGGTGTGACGCGCGAGTCAATGAGTGCTCCTGATTCAAACCCCTCAATCAACAAACTCGTCAGGGCTTGCTGGGCGAGGTTAAGGTGCTTCGCTCCCGCAACAATGGCATGTTGGGCGCTAAGTGAGCCATCGAGAGAGGTGAACCAATCAACACTTGTCGAAGTTGGGACGAATGACAATGTGTGGTCACCGAAGTTAACTGAGCCATCTGCTCGACTAATCACGGGAACGCGATAGTTGTATTCGGGATAAGCGCGTTGAAAAAATGCATGATTCATAAGGAAATTGTGAAACTGGCTACCTGTGGATAGCGAGGTGCAATCCACAGGGGATCTCGATATAAGTGGGTATCTTGGGTTTTAGCCAATACTTATGTGAATGAGTTCGGCAACAACACGCGCGGTAGTGACAAGTTCAGAAACCTGAACATATTCATTTGGTGCATGGGCGACACCTGCATCCCCTGGCCCGTATTGCACTGTCGGTATACCTGCCAACCCGGTGAGTAGACGCAGATCTGACCCGTAAGGAGCGCCATATTCCTCGAGGGTTGTTTCGGTGATCTGTGCATGCGCGAGCGCAAGGTCATTGATAATTCTTGACTCCGGCTCCGTTTGCCCGGAGGCGAATTGTCCGCCCCACCATTGAACTTCCACGGGATGTTGGGTGAGCCAAGGGTCACGTGAACATGCTTGTGAAATGCATTCTTCAAATCTTTGTTGTGCAATCGCAGTGTCTTCACCGAGCGCCACCCCGAATCGACCCTCGGCGATTAGGAGATCAGGGACAGTTGATGCCCAATCGCCGCTGTGCACGGTTCCGATTGAAATGGGGTAGGCAATCGGCCAACGCTGCATGCGTGGATCCACATCAATATTTCGTTTCGTCTCGAAATCCGTCAGTGCCTGATAGATCGGGTAAAATTTTTCAATTGCGCTAACACCCTCGGTTCGGCGTGAGGCGTGGATTGCAGCTCCGTGGACGAGCAGGCGAAATGTGAGCGCTCCACCATTGGCGCTTACTGCAGCGAGGGAGGTTGGTTCATTAATGATCGCGCCCATAATGGCGTGATCATCTAAGTTGTAGAAGCGTGGCAGCCCTTCAGTAATTAGCGAGTAAGTGCCAAGGCCGCCATCTTCTTCACCGATCACAGGTGCGAAAAGCAAATCCCCCTGTGGTGTGAATCCCCGTTGACGCAGGTATTTCACGGCAGCCAAGGCTGCAATTAATCCGCCTTTCATGTCACAAGCTCCACGGGCCATGATCACGTTTTCGCCGTTGACGGTGGTTTGCCTTGGGGTAAATGGGTCACCGCTCCAAGCTGTGAGGTCACCGGGTGGGACCACGTCTGTGTGACCGTTGATCAGCAGGGCTGGCTTGCTGCCGGTGCCGCGCCAAATCCCCAATACGCCCAGTCCACGCTCGCGCTCAACTTCTTGACCGGGAAACTCAGGGTTAGCCGTGATCGCCGCGAGGTCCATGTCCCAGGTATTCACCTCTAAGCCCGCATCGCGCATGAGTGTGACCATGAATTGCTGCGCTTGTTGTTCCGCTGGGCTGCCACCCATTGAGGCAATGGAAAGCAGTTTGGTTAAGTTCTCAATTATTGCGGGGGCTTGCAGGAGATCTTGGTTGGTCTGGGGCATAGGAGAAGTGTGGCGTGGCATAAGCCAAAGGGGAGAACAATGGCTGTAATTCAATAAATGTCCGTTTTGTCCGGTAAATTGTGAGTTTTTTTGTCGCCACGCCGAAATCAGCCTGTGGGTAGTACCTGAGGCTGGGCATTTCTGCCCTATGGTGGAGCCGGCCCGAATTAATAGGCCACGAGGGTGGCGCCCGCCACCACCGCTACGGCGGAGAATGTTTAACAGGAGGACCCCATGGCGGAGGAAAGCTACACCGGCGAGGCATATTGCGTTAAGTGCAAGGCCAAGCGTGAATTCACCGGACACGTGGAAGAAACCAATGGTCGTCGTTTCGCAAAGGGCATCTGCCCAACGTGCGGCACCAAAGTAACGCGTATTTTGGGCAAAGCCTAAATACCGCGTTTTATCTCAGTAAATCTTTACATCAGTAAAAATCTTTACATCAGTAAAAATCTTTACATCACTAAAAACTTTAGAGGGGCGGCCCGCAAGGGTCGTCCCTTTGAGTTTGCCCATTCGCGTTTTCGCGGGGCAATAAGAATTTCGCACAGGGTGAACTAAGCGCAGGGCAACCGAGGGGGCCAAAGCATCGGCACTGCATTACCGTAAAGCCATGTCACAATTTCCGTTTGGCTTTGGTGCGGCAGATAGTAATGAACCTGGTGGATTTGATATGAACAATCTGGGGGCTATGTTCACCCAGTTTGGTCAAATGCTTCAGCAGTCGCAAAATGAAGGACCGTTGCCGTGGTCGACCGTGATGCAGGTGGCGCGCGCGGGACTGGGATCTGATCCGAGTGTGTCCGAAGCCTCGGTTCGTGCCGTTGAAAGTGCAATGGAGCTTGCGGACCTCTGGCTGAATGAAAGTGTGAGTTTCCCAGCAAGCACTGCGCCCGTCAAAGCCTGGTCACGCAGCGAATGGATCGTTGAAACCGCTCCGGTTTGGCAAACAATTATTTTGCCTATCGCAACCACAATGTCGCAGCGAATGGAAACCATGTTGCCGGGGCTGACCGGCAGTGAGGATGCAGGTTCGATTGCGGACCAGTTACCCGAGCAACTCAAAGGAATGTTGCCCGACGGGGTGACACCGGAAATGATGGCCATGCTTAAGCCAATGCTGGGCATGGTTACCCAGTTAGGCGCGACCGCATTCGCCTATCAACTGGGACAGGCTCTGTCAGCTCTAGCCAAGGAAGTAGTTTCCTCAACCGATGTTGGCATTCCGTTGGCCCCTGTCGGCACCCGTGCACTGATTCCCCTGAATATTTCCGAATTTGCTCAAGGCCTCGGAATTGACGAGCGAGATCTGTTTCTCTTCTTCGCATTACGTGAGAGTGCGCATCAACGACTCTTTGACCATGCACCATGGCTTCGCCCGCGTTTGATGTCTGCCGTTGAAGAGTATGCCCGCTACATGGATGTTGATATTGCTTCCCTCGGGGAAAAATTTGGCGGATTTGATCTCTCCAACCCTGAAGCCCTCCAAGAAATAATGGCGTCGGGCGTGATGGAGCCCGAGGACACCGCCGAACAGCGTGCCGCAATTCTGAGATTAGAAACCCTCCTCGCCCTCATTGAAGGCTGGGTCGACGAAGTGGTGTCACAGGCCGCAGGCGATCGCCTCGCAAGTCTTGGTGAACTGCGCGAGACCATGGGTCGCCGCCGGGCAACAGGTGGACCGGCCGAAACAACTTTCAGCACGCTGGTCGGCATGAAGTTGCGGCCGACACTTTTCAGAGAAGCGAATACTGTTTTCGCTGCTGTGAGGGCGAAGGCGGGTATCGAGGCACGTGATGCTTTGTGGAATCACCCGGACTTATTGCCAAATGCTGAAAGTTTGTCTGATCCACTTGGCTTCGCTGAAATTGTTACCGGCGGATCTGCATTTGACGACATCTCCATGAGTGATTTCGAAAAGGATGAGGAACAAGAGTAAATGCAGGAACCCTCCCGGGTCGAGCAATTTGCTCAGGAACTCAATCAGTGGGATTTCTCCGGCCGAGTTCATCAGGTCGACCAACTCAAATTGCATCGTGAGTACCGCGATCTGATGACTGCAGACCACAATGCGCTAGCCCGCGATCGCATGGCGGGACACTTCACGGCAAGTGCGTTGCTGGTTGACCCGATGCGCGCGCAAGTGATGCTGGTAATGCATCCGCGGGTCAAGCGCTGGCTGCAAATGGGTGGGCACATTGAACCGGCCGATCTCAGTTTCCGCGAAGCGGCATTGCGCGAATGCCGGGAAGAAAGTGGCTATGCACAGATTGATGTCGGGGAGTGTCCCGTCCGGTTGGATCGTCACGAGGTTGTGTGCAATTCTCCACGCGGCGAAGTAATCCACAGTGTTCATTGGGACGTGCAGTTTCTTGCTCTCATCGATTCAGGGCAAGTGCGCGAGATCACCGAAGATGCTGAAACTAGATGGTGGGGTGTTGAGCAATCCATTCCTGGGCTTGATCACAGTGTTGAACTTCTCATAGGGGCGGCACGAGCGTTTATTGAGTAATAAACAGGTTATCCACAGCCGATAAGTTGAGGAATTCATCACACCCAATATTGTCAGCGCAGGGTTAATATCCATGTAAGACTGTGACCGCACAAAATAGATGGACTCGAAAAAGATGTGATGGCAAGGGAGTTGAAATAACGTGAGTACGTTGATGTGGTGGTTAATTCCATTGTTGGCAGTGATGCTAGGAGTCGGAATAACGGCTCTGGTCACCTACTTGCGCAGGCCACCGGAGGACCACGACCTCGGTCAGTTCGCCTCGATGCAAAGAGCCATGAATAAATCCCACGGACCCAGTTAGCCGATCTGTGAACACAGCCCATTCCGCGAGCCCAGTTACCATGGGTTCGTGAGCAGCCCAGAGAATTCTGATCCAGAGTATTCCAGCCCAGAGAATAAATTGAGCAGAGTCGGTGCCAGCACTTTCGCATTGCTTATCAGCGCGACCGTCACCCTCGGAATCGTTGCACTAGCATTTTTTCTGCCGGTGCCATTTGTCAAACTTGCCCCGGGTCCAACATTCAATGTGATCGGCGATGTTGATGGCGCTCCGGTTATACAAATATCAGGGGCTCAAACATTCCCCACAACAGGTGAATTAGATATGACCACGGTCAGGGAATCCGGAGGCCCTCGAGGCGGTCTCACATTTGTTGACGCCATCGGTTCATGGTTTAACGCATCCGATGCTGTAGTTCCCCGAGAGTTAATTTACCCCGATGACATAAGCGGTGAAGCGGTAAAGGCAAGGAATGCGGCAGCTTTCAGTACATCGGAATCAAACTCGGTGGCAGCGGCACTCAATTACTTAGATTTACCCGTCCAAACCAAAATTGTTGCCACGGCGGTGATCGTTGGTGCTCCAGCCGATGAAGTCTTCGAGCCGAGAGATGAAATCCTGTCAATTGATGGCGTCCCGGTGACGACTCCTTCAGACGTTGTTGAAACAGTTCAAGGCTCACCGGTTGGGACGGAGTTCACATTTGAGATTCGTCGATCGGCGGAGAATAAGACGGTCACCGTGATTTCGGGTGAAAATCCAGACGTTGCGGGCAAGCCCTACCTCGGCATTTCCGTAGGCGAGTTGTATTCGGCCGAGTTCGACATCAATTTTAGCCTCAGCGACGTGGGTGGACCCAGTGCCGGTTTGATGTTTGCAGCAGGGATCGTTGACAAACTCACCCCAGATGATTTAACGGCTGGTAAGCATGTCGCTGGCACGGGAACCATCACCCCCGAGGGGGCTGTTGGTCCCATCGGGGGGATCCGGCAGAAGTTGGCCGGGGCTCGATCTGCGGGTGCGGAATTGTTCCTCATGCCGGAGCAACATTGTGCTGAGGCGCAAGGTCATATTCCAGAAGGGTTGAGCGTCGCTCCGGTCACTTCCCTCACCGACGCGATCAAAGAAATGAATCATTGGGTGGCCGGAATACCGGTAACCCCCTGCCCGACCACTCCCTAGGGCATGTATTTCAGTTGTGACGTAGGTTTAGGGGGTGAGTACAACGAATTCGACTAGTCCTGACCTTGAACCCAAGCGCCGTGGGGGAGTGCTGCTCCCCACGCTGTTGATCTTGGTGGGCATCGTTGTTGCCTTTGTGATCTTCACTGGCTTCTATACAGAACTGCTGTGGTTTGATTCCGTTGGAAAATCCCAAGTTTTCAGTATCTCGCTGTTTACTCGTGTAATCATGTTCTCGATCTTGTTCCTGATTATGGCGGTGGTTTCCTCACTTGCGCTCTTTATCGCATTTCGCACCAGGCCCTCATACGTCAGCGCTAGTCCTGAACAAGCAAGTCTTGAGCGCTATCGGGTAGGTATTGAGCCGTATCGCAAATGGGTTGCGGCGGCAATCGTGTTGGGGCTTTCGTTCTTTGCCGGACTTGCCGGGTCCAGTGAATATGGCTCATTTTTGCTCTGGCGCAACTCCACCCCATTCGGCCAAGTAGATCCACAATTTGGTTTGGATTATTCGTTTTACACATTTGAGTTGCCGTTTTACCGCTTTGCTCTGGGATTCGCATTCGCCCTCGTGATTTTGTCCCTCCTCATTGTGACGGCTGTGCAATACCTTTATGGCGGACTCCGCCTCCAGCCAAAGGGTGATCGCGCTTCGCGGGCGGCTCAGGTGCAACTCTCAACGCTACTTGCGGCCCTGCTACTGCTGAAGGCACTGGCTTATTACCTTGATCGATTCGGATTGGTCACCAAAAGTGAAACTCTGGTCAGTGGCTTTACTGGGTTGAAGTACGCCGATGTAAACGCGGTGCTCCCTGCTTTAAACATCTTGGTCTTTGTCGCCATTTTGGTAGCAGCCCTGTTCATCTTTAATATTTTCCGCCGGCAATGGGTCATTCCATCAATTGGCCTTGGGCTATTGATTTTTACTTCTGTGGTGATCGGTGGCCTGTATCCCATGATTGTTCAGCAATTTCAAGTTCGTCCCAGTGAATTAGTGCGCGAGGCCCCGTACATCCAGCTCAATATTGACGCAACGCGGGATGCCTATGGAATCGCAGACGCCGACGTCGTGGATTACGCGGGCACGGTCTCGCCTCCAACTGTTCAAACCCTTGAGGCGAGTGCAGGAACGCTCAGCAATATTCGTCTCCTTGATCCTGCCGTGGTTTCACCGACCTACAACCAGTTGCAGCAAATTCGAGGCTATTACTCGTTCAACACAAATCTCGATGTTGACCGCTACGACCTTCCCCAAGGTCGCCGGGGAGCGGTAGTTGCAGTCCGGGAGATCAACCTTGCGGGTATACCGGACGGACAGCGCAACTGGACTAACGACCGGGCAGTTTTCACGCACGGTTACGGTTTCGTAAGTGCATTTGATAACACGGCACTCAGCGACGGAACACCTGACTTTTTTGCATCCGACATTCCACCGGTTGGCGAACTGAAAGTCACTCAGCCACGCGTGTACTTCGGTGAGCTGAGCCCGCAGTACTCAATTGTTGGCGCACCTGAAGGAACACCTTCCGTGGAGTTGGATTACCCGGATGATCAAAGTCCCACGGGCCAAGCAACGAATACTTACGATGGTGACGGTGGGGTACCGATGGGTTCCTTCTTCGGCAAGATGCTGTTCGCCACAAAATTCCAAGACTCAAATATTTTGCTCTCCGACCTCGTCAATGAAGACTCCCAGATTATGTGGGATCGCACGCCTTTGACCCGCGTTGAGAAGGTTGCACCATGGTTGACCCTCGATCAGGATCCGTATCCCGTTGTCGCAGACGGTCGCATTCAGTGGGTGGTCGACGGATACACACTTTCTAATGAGTACCCGTATTCCTCCCGTGTGTCCCTCGCTGATGCGACAAGTGACTCGATTAGTAATCGCGTAATCCAATCTGGGCTACTCCCACGCGATCAAGTCAACTACATGCGCAACTCGGTCAAGGCCGTTGTTGACGCCTATGAAGGTACCGTCACACTTTACGCGTGGGATGAGTCTGATCCAGTCCTACAAACGTGGATGAAAGCCTTCCCCGATGTTGTTGAACCCCGTAGCGCGATGTCCGAGGACATCCTCGCTCATGTGCGCTACCCACAAGATATTTTTAAAGTCCAGCGCAACATCATGTCGCGTTACCACGTAACAGATGCGGTGACGTTCTACAACGGTACCGACGTGTGGATCGTGCCATTTGACCCAACGGTCACACCCGCTCAAGTTTTCCAGCCTCCCTACTACTTGACCTTGCAAATGCCAGGCCAAACGGACACGGCGTTTTCACTGACGACCACCTTTGCGCCGCAACGACGACAGACGTTGGCGGCATTTATGGCGGTGAACTCTGCTCCTGGGGAGAACTATGGAAACATTCAAGTCCTGCAGTTACCCAGCAACACGACAATCCCCGGTCCGCAGCAGGTCCAGAACAACTTTGAGTCCGACCCTGAAGTGAGTTCGCAACTTTCGCTACTGCGTCGTGGTGGATCCGAGGTTGAACTCGGCAACCTGCTGTCCCTCCCTTTTAATGGTGGACTGCTTTACGTAGAACCGGTTTACATTCGTGCAGCTGCCGACGGCTACCCGTTGTTGCGTAAGGTCCTCGCAGGTTACGGCGCCAATGTCGCGCTGGAAGACAACTTAGCCAAGGCCTTAGCAAAAGTATTGGGAACAAGTCCTGACGCGATCCCGGAGACTATTCCGAATATTGATCTTGGTGGTGGGACAACCACGGACGAGACGACCGATCCTGATGGAGTAACACCTACGCCGACTGATCCCATTGAGCAGTTAGCAGCAGCGGTGGAGGATGCCCAGGCAGCATTTGCGGAGGGTCGAATTGCCCTGGCCGAAGGTGATTTCGCTGCCTACGGTGAAGCGCAGGATCGACTTCAAGCAGCGATCAGGCGAATCGCGTTAGCCGAAGCGATCCTAAACCCGCAACCCACCGAAACGGTTCCGCCGGTTGACCCAACCGTGGAGCCAGATGCTGCAACTACCGATGGCACCAGCGCTTAGGTGATTGATAGATGAGTCTGACTGATCATTGGAATGACAGGTATGAAAACAATCCCGAATCCAAACTCAGTTGGTATCAAGAGAGTTCGCCCGAAGTTGATTTCATCGAAAACAATGTCGGTAAGGCAACCCCGATTATTGACATTGGTGGTGGGCTCTCACCATTCGTCCACGAATTGATCGACCTTGAATTCACCGACTTGACCGTTTTGGATATCAGTGAATTTGCATTGAGCGAGGGAGTACGAAAAGCGGAGGGACGCAAGGTCGAGTGGATTGCGACAGACATTCGTGAATGGACTCCGGAGCGAATGTACGGTCTTTGGCACGACCGCGCGGTTTTTCATTTCCTGACTGAAAAAGAAGATCAAAAAAGGTATTTTTCGATGGCCGCCGAAGCGTTGGTTCCTAGTGGGTACCTGATTCTGGGAACATTCTCTGAAAATGGACCTGAAGCGTGTTCAGGGTTACCTGTTGCCCGTCACAGCATCACCGACCTCACCGCAGCCATTGAAGCTGATTTCACCGTGATCGATACCTCGATCCAAGAGCACATCACTCCTAGCGGCGGTACGCAAGAGTTCGCATGGGTCTATGCGGTACGTAACTAGCCTTACCCGCAAGGTCGAGCATATTTGTTCTCCCGTATAGTTTGATATGCACGATTTAGCGCGGGGTGGAGCAGCTCGGTAGCTCGCTGGGCTCATAACCCAGAGGTCACAGGTTCAAATCCTGTCCCCGCTACGAAAGTCGATACATCGACTCACTCAGGGTCTACCTTCTGGTGGGCCCTGAGTTGTTTCATTTTCCGACTGAACCGGAATGTTTTTGCCAGAGGTGTGCCCACTATTGGTTGCAGACTTGTTTTTCCTCACGGCTGTCGAGCAAGATGGGTACAACCCTCAAACTTGAATGGATTTTCAGTTGTGCAGTAGGCGCCCTAATCGTTGAGCTGTTCCCCATTTCCTTGTAATGGGTCCCCCGACGCGGGCTAGTCCTACACCCCCGTGCTGAACACCATTTCCGCTCCAGGTGCGAGCCGTTAGCACCGTTACGTTCGGAGTTAGCGATGCTCGACCGAACGCCCGCCGTCGCGGCCCCCGCCAATCAGTAAATTTTGGCCCGTCACCCAGCCCGAAGCAGGTGACGTGAAATATAAGACAGCAGCCGCCATGTCCTCAGGTGTGCCTAGGCGACCGAGGGGAACCGTCGTGGCCAGTTTTTCTAAGTCGTCTTCAGTGAACTGAAGTACCCGAAAAAATGACTCCGTCGGCACGATACCCGGAGAGATTGCGTTGACCCGAATACCTTGTGATGCAACTTCTGCGGCCATCGTCTGCGTCAGGTTGAGCAAGGCCGCCTTCGACGCCGCATAAGCCCCGGTATTCGGGGCTGCACGCATGCCGGCACCTGAACTGACGTTTACGATGGCACCGCCATTGGTCATTCGAAGGGCTGCCTCACGTGAGCCCGCAAAGGCTGCAAGCAAGTTCAACTCAAACATATCGCGCATCTGCTCGTCGGTCGTGACGGTGAGCGGCTGCACGTGGGCATCATCGGTGCCACCGGCATTGTTGACCCAGATGTCCAGACTCCCGAGTTCATCAACCGCTGCTTGAGCCAGTCGGGCCGGCATCCCTTGATCGCGTAGATCGCCAGGGAGTTCTAGTGCCCGTTGGCCCCGCGCACGGACCTCAGCGGCGACCTCGGCGACTTCGGCTGAACGTCGACTTGTGACGACGACGTCCGCGCCGGCATCGGCCAGTGCCAACGAGATGGCGCGGCCGATTCCACGGCCGGAGCCGGTCACAACGGCTACCTTCCCGTCAACGCGAAAGAGATCAAGGATGGACATAGCGGCAGTATGTCAGCGAGTTCCCAGCAACGGTAGGCGACTCCGGTGATCCGTCACACCTCCAAGATGAGTTTCGCTCACAAATGTAAATGAGAAGAACCGAATATCAGGAGGGCGTACATGCGACACCGCGCATTCGGCCACAATCGGTTGTCATCATAGGTCCGGTAATCGTGCTCGCCTTAACGTCGGCGAGCTTTAATGCCCGGAGGCAGTAGGTGAGGCTTTGACCTTGCTGCGCGAACTGACAGAGGATTACGCGTTGCCTTGCCCACGGGAGTCATGAATTACCGGGCGGGTGCGACAGCACACTCAGCCCGATGCTGTTCCTAGGGCAGGGCTGTCACCGTAGGCATGGCCCCACCCGTAGCGATCTCCCGCAACATCGCTCATGAGATCAGCTATCTGCGCGGCGTACTCAGCGCTGAGTACAACATCAACAGCTTCAGCGTTCTCTCTCAGATATGTTCGTCTCTTGGTGCCCGGGATGGGGACAACGTCATCGCCTTGAGCCAGCAGCCAGGCAAGAGCCAGTTGGCCGGAGGTGCAACCTAGGTCTGTGGCAATGGTCGCGAACTGGGCGACGAGGTCCTTGTTGTGCTCGAAATTCTCGCTGGCAAAACGTGGACTTTTGCGACGATGATCGCCTTCGGGTAGTTGGTCGAGATTGTTGATACTGCCGGTCATCAGGCCGCGACCCAATGGGCTGTACGGCACGATTCCAATCCCCAATTCACGGGCAACCGGTAGGACTTCGGGCTCAATCACCCGAGACCACAGTGACCACTCGCTCTGCAGTGCTGAGATTGGATGCACGGCGTGAGCTCTGCGCAGGGAATCGACACTAGCTTCTGATAGTCCGATGTGCCGCACCTTGCCCGTTGCGACGATGTCGGCCATTGCACCGACGGTCTCCTCAATCGGGACGGATGGATCAACGCGATGCAGATACCAAAGGTCGATCCATTCGGTGCGGAGCCGACGTAGACTGCCCTCGATTGCTTTGATGGCGTTCTCGGGGCGCCCGGTCATCACGTAGTTGGGCTCGACACCGAACTTTGTGGCAATGACAATCTTGTCTCGATGGCGTTTCAAAGTGCGCCCGATGAGCTCCTCATTCGCCCCCGATCCGTAGACCTCAGCGGTATCCCAGAAGGTAACCCCAAGATCAATTGCGAGCTCCAGCGTTGAATCCGCTTCATCGATATCGGGTATTCCATAAAACGCCGACATGGGCATGCAGCCGAGTCCAACCGCGCTGACTTCAAGTCCTGATTTCCCCAGTGTGCGCTTCAACATCCTCAAATATTAGTGCGTGGGCCGGTTCCTGGCAGTTGAATGATCAAGAGCGCGAGTTGGATTACTCAATCACGGTAGTGGTCTCGAGCAATGTTGTGCGCTTGTTTGACGGAACCTGATCACGAAGGAGTTCCCCTGGATCATCTCTGGGCAGTCTTCTCACAGAGTTAAGTAGGAAATCGCACGCCAATATTAAAAAATACCGCGCCCGCTTGCGATCAGGTTGAGAGTCCTGAACGGATCGATCCAGATTTTATCTTGAAGGGAGTAGTGGTGAGTGTAATCGAGAGAAGGCAGCGAATAAAGCGATCATGCTTTTCTGCCGCAGCGGTCAATTTATTTTTTGACTCAGTTATTTTGGTGCCATGAGCAGGTTGTGGGTGTTACTGGTACTTGTCGCTTTGTTGGGTACTGCTGGTTGCACCACGAGTGAAAGCGCAACCGGCAATGACGCGGCCTCGTGGATGATTGCGATGAACGGCGATTTCACCACAGAGACGATCGATAATAAAACCTATCTCCTGATTGACTCTCCAAGTGACACCAAGCTGTTCACCGAGCGACCCACTCGATCAGTACTTCCCGTTACTCCTGAAACAGTTGTGGCCATGTGGCCTATGTTTGGTTTCACTGAAGTTCCACCGAATTCAGCAGTAATGATCACTGGACAGTCTCCTCAGATTCTGACTTTCAGCAACCCTGCTTGGACGACTAAAGGGTCCATTCGATTTGAGATTCTTAACAATGACAGTCTCGATATCAATGGACCGGGATCGGTCGTGGTGGATGCCTCAAACCCAGTCAATAGCCAGGTCACTGACTCGATAACACAAACCAACACCAAGGTGTTGGGCGACAGTCCCGCGCAGGCAATGGGAACTCTCTATCAATCAATTGGCAACTCGCTCGCCATGGCTGCAAGAAATGCGACGAATAGTGAGCAACAACAACTGACTCTTCAGACTGCTTCAAACGTGCAGGGCGTCATGCAAATTTTGAACATGACTGGTGGCCAAGGAAATCCGGGCGCTGGTACGCCAACTGACTAATCAAGTCCTTTCGCATTCCGCTCAAACAAAAAAGCTGGCAAACAATTCGGATAATCTCAATTTACTGAAAATGAAATACGGCGAATTTTGTTGGCGATTTCAGATGAAGCACTGTGAAGTTCAGGAAACTTGTGCTCATTTCAGGTGTGAATTTGATTTCGTGGGAATCGAATTTCTGTATTTTCAGTCCCCGAACTGATCTTTGGCCGTCTACTTTTTCGACACCTCAGATTTGCAAAATTGAGTGAATGCGGTGTGAGCCTTGCCATGGCATATTGTGCGGGGGATAAGGTAGTGACAGCGGTTAGAGGTTGCATTCATGGAGTCTTCGCAGGTTCGTCACGTTCATCGTCGGCATCCGCCGTTGGAGACCTAGTCAAAGGAGTATCATGAAAAAGGCCCGCATTCTTGTGGCTGTTCTGCTCGTGTCGTTCTGTGGATTCATTACGTCCGCACTGCCGGCTTCTGCGTCGAACTCCCTGGTAGTTGTGCAGGACGCGCCTGTATTGGCGAGTCACCCCGATCCAGACATCAAGCCGAACACCACAGGTGCCGTCCTGTTTTTCGGTGCTGATCTGCGCGATACCAAGGGAAAAAAGGTCGGTGAGTTGATCGGGCAGGTCACCACGCTGGACGTCACACTTGACGGAGTCGACGAAGTGGATAACTTTCGCGAACTTGTGTTCAACATGAAGAAGGGTCAGATCGTGGTTCTTGGAGCTTCCCAGTATGTGGCGGGCAATGTGCCCAATTTTGCTTCGAATAACGCACCGGTGACCGCGGTCATTGTCGGCGGTACTGGCAAGTATGTAGGGGTACGGGGAGTGGTGACCACCAAGAAGCGAGCGAATGGAACGTTTCGTCATACGTTCACATTCGTGCATTGATTACCCAGAGGCAATGAGGGTTTCCTCTCAATCATTAGTAGGAGCGTGAGTTAACTAGGGGGGGTGTGGTTTGTGATGAGAGTGCCGACCAGTCTGGCGCATGAGATTGGGATCAGGGAATTAAGAATGCAGACGTAATTCAGATACGCCAGCGTGGCAGAATGCCTGGGAAGGGGGGGGGCAGTCATGTAAGATTTACCTGGCCTGGTTGCCCTGGGAATTGCGGCTGTGATGCAGTCAAATGTGGTGATAAGAACGTCAATGAATGACTACGAGATAGGTTGAATCAAGTGAGAATTCGTTCATTGATTGCTGGCGCGGTTACTTGCGCACTGCTTGGCTCCCTAGCGGGCCCTGCTTTCGCTGCAGATTCCGACACTGACAACTACCCCTCACGGGCTGTCGCGGCTGCAGTGAAGGTGAAGGTACCCATTCGCACCATTGATACCCCGGGCACCAATGGGCAAAATGGAATCGTAGAGATTCGGGTAGGAAACTCCGCACCATTTGCGGTAATGCTCG
>Ga0208544_10000666_pt1 | contig 25719 bp, 26 predicted proteins | sample DEB08_DNA_9_FD_184526 | JGI IMG/M metagenome (GOLD analysis project Ga0208544, IMG submission 184526) | Aqueous microbial communities from the Delaware River and Bay under freshwater to marine salinity gradient to study organic matter... | ecosystem: Environmental > Aquatic > Marine > Coastal ... | reverse complement strand
ACGCATCAGACCGTTGGACAAAGTATAAATCTGAAGGAGACTATCACATGCGTCACGCACGGGGTTACCGCCGCCTGAACCGCACACACGAGCACCGCAAGGCGCTTTTCGCGAACATGGCGGGCTCGCTCATTGAACATGAGCAGATCAAAACAACATTGCCTAAGGCGAAAGAATTGCGCCGCATCGTTGAAAAGCTTGTCACACTTGGCAAGCGCGGCGATCTGCACGCACGTCGTCAGGCAAATGCGCAGCTGAAGCAGGAAATGCACACTGCAAAACTGTTCGACACAATCGGCCCACGCTACGCAGAGCGTCAGGGTGGCTACGTTCGCATCATCAAAGCGGGCTTCCGCTATGGCGATATGGCCCCAATGGCGATCATCGAATTTGTTGACCGCGATGTGGATGCCAAAGGCGCTGCAGACAAAGCACGCCTGGCCGAGTTCGAAGCACTCGAGGATTAAGTTCCAACCGCTTTATTGAATTTGAAAGCCCCGCTATACCAGCGGGGCTTTCGCTTTTTTGCACAAGGCATATGTTTGCCCTATGGCTGACCTTTTTGACAGTACCCCAACCGATAAGCCCAGCGGTCCGCGCCCGTTGGCGGATCGGTTGCGTCCGGCGAGATTGTCAGAGGTGATTGGCCAGCAGCAAGTCCTTGGTCCTGATGCACCTTTGGGGACGATGCTGGCGTCAGGGTCGCTATCATCGCTGGTGTTTTGGGGCCCGCCCGGTGTTGGAAAAACGACGATCGCCCGCCTGCTTGCCGATGAAACTGAACTGCATTTCGTGCAGATCAGCGCGATTTTCACGGGCGTGCCTGAATTGCGCAAGGTCTTTGAGGCGGCAAAGATTCGCCGTCAAAACGGCGAAGGGACATTGCTTTTCGTCGACGAAATCCACCGTTTCAACAAAGCCCAGCAGGACGGGTTTCTGCCTTATATGGAGGACGGCACGATCCTTTTGGTCGGTGCCACTACGGAAAACCCCAGTTTTGAGTTAAACGCCGCTGTGCTGAGCCGGAGTCAGGTGTTTATCCTCACTCGCCTTGACCTCAAGGACCTTGAATTGCTGGCGCAGCGGGCCGAAAAAGAGCTGGGCAAGGTGTTGCCGCTTGACGGTCATGCGCGTGACGCGCTGCTGAATATGGCTGATGGCGACGGCCGTGCGCTTCTAAATCTGATCGAACAGGTTAGCGCGTGGAAAACTGACAAAAAGCTTACGGCGGATGATCTGTCAAAACGCCTGATGAAGCGGGCGGCCAAATACGACAAATCCGGTGACGAGCATTACAACCTGATTAGTGCCTTGCACAAGTCGGTGCGTGGATCGGACCCTGATGCAGCGCTCTACTGGTTTGCGCGGATGCTGGGCGGGGGCGAAGACCCGCGGTTTCTGGCGCGGCGCATCACACGCATGGCAGTGGAAGATATTGGTTTGGCCGATCCGCAGGCCCAAGCTGTTTGTCTGCAAGCATGGGAAACCTACGAGCGTTTGGGATCACCCGAGGGCGAACTGGCGCTGGCGCAGGCGGTGACCTATCTTGCGCTCGCGCCCAAGTCGAATGCGACCTACGTGGCATATAAGGCGGCGGTTGCTGCCGCTAAGCAAACCGGATCAGAACCGCCGCCAGCCCACATCCTGAATGCACCCACCAACTTGATGAAAGAACAAGGTTTCGGGGCAGGCTATGCTTACGATCACGACGCGCAGGATGGATTTAGCGGGCAGAACTACTTCCCCGACACGATGAAACGCGGTGTCTATTACATTCCCGTTGATCGCGGGTTTGAGCGCGATTTGAAAAAGCGCGTCGATTATTTTGCTGGGCTACGGGCCAAACGCAGCAAGAATTGACAAGCAGTCCACAAAGGCCCAAGTGGGGCGCATGATAACACCTGTAATCTCTGTGGCGCTTGGGGGCGCATTGGGCGCTGTTCTGCGTTACCTTGTCGGGCTGGCGGTTGCCTTTCCGCTGGGCACGCTGGCGGTCAATGTGATCGGATCCTTTGCCATTGGGTTGGTCTGGGTTCTGTTGGCGGCGCGCGGCCTTCAGGCCTGGTTGCCGTTTGTGATGACTGGCCTTTTGGGCGGGTTTACGACGTTTTCGGCGTTTTCGCTGGATACCCTGCGACTGGTCGAGGCAGGGCGCATTACGGCCGCTGGCGGCTATGTCGTGGCCTCTGTTATCTTATCAATTGCGGCCTGCGCGATGGGCCTGTGGCTTGCCAAAGGAATAACAACATGAGTGCTGTGCAAACACGGGTGATCGGCCCTGATGATGGCGACCAACGCATTGACCGCTATCTGCGCCGCTTATTCCCGCATCTGACCCAAGGGCGGATCGAAAAGATGTGCCGTAAGGGCGAAATCCGCGTAGACGGTGGCCGCGTGAAATCGAACGCCCGCGTCGAGGTCGGTCAAACAGTGCGTATTCCGCCGCTACCAACTGAAGAGGAAGCGGCCACTGCTGCATCGTTGGCAAAGCATGGCGTGACAAAAGCCGATGCCAAGATGATCCAGTCTTGCGTGATCTACAAAGACGACCACATCATCGCGATCAACAAGCCGCACGGGCTTGCCACACAAGGCGGCACCAATACGACTCGCCATGTCGACGGCTTGGCCGAAGCACTGATGTTTGACTACGATGAAAAGCCACGTTTGGTGCACCGTCTGGACAAGGACACTTCGGGTGTTTTGTTGCTCGCGCGCACACGTATGATGGCCAAGCAGTTGACCGAGAACCTGAAACATCGCGAAACCCGCAAGATCTATTGGGCCGCTGTCGCAGGTGTGCCGCATCCGCGAGCAGGCACAATCAAATACGGTTTGGTGAAATCCGCCGGACATGGGCGTGGTGGTGAAAACGAAAAGATGCGCTGCGTGCATCCTCGTGATGTGGAAAGCACCGAAGGTGCCAAGCGTGCGACCTCTGATTATGCGGTCATGGATACGCTTGCTAGTCGCGCCGCATGGTGTGCTCTGGTCCCGATTACAGGCCGAACACATCAATTGCGTGCTCACATGGCCGAGATCGGGCATCCGATTATCGGCGATGGCAAATATGGCGGCTCCGGTCAGGAAAACCTTGGCGATGGTTGGGGCGCCGGCATGGGCAGTGAAATCGGCCGCAAATTGCATTTGCATGCGCGCAGCTTGACGATTGAGCACCCTGCAACAGGGGCAACTTTGCATCTGACAGCACCCTTGCCGGACCACATGCAAAACACGTGGGATTTTGTGGGTTGGGTCGTTGGCCACGCTCCCGTTGATCCGTTTAATATGCCCGATGCCTGATCTGCGTTTAGTGATATTCGACGTCGACGGCACGTTGGTTGACAGTCAGGCCGAGATTATGGCCGCGATGACGCTGGCGTTCGGGGCGTCACCCTTTGCAATGCCGGATCGTAAAGCTGTACTTTCGATAGTCGGTCTGTCGCTGAATGAAGCATTGGCCAAGCTTTGCCCGGAGGCATCAGAGGTAGAGCGCGCACATTTGGTGCAAGCCTACAAAGATGCGTTCAATGAACTGCGCGGCCCTGACGGCAAGGCAGAGCTTAGCCCGCTGTTTCCCGGCGCACTTGATGCATTGGACACATTGCGTCGGCAGGATCACACCTTGCTGGCCGTCGCCACCGGAAAATCCCGTCGCGGACTGGATAAGATGCTAGAGCGCCATGGCCTGAACGGTGTTTTTCACAGCGAGCAGGTGGCGGATCATCACCCGTCCAAGCCTAATCCATCCATGATTCTGACTGCTTTGAACGAGACCGGTGTGGTACCTGCGCGGGCTGTGATGTTGGGCGATACGACCTATGACATGGACATGGCGCGGGCCGCTGGGATCAAGAAAATCGGCGTCACTTGGGGGTATCACGCGGCGGATACACTGAAACCTGACGCATTGATCGAAACTTTTGCGGCTCTTTCAGGGGCTGTTGACCAACTTTTGGGGTCCTGATGGAATGAGCGACTGGAAGCCCAAACGGTTCTGGAAAACCGCTACTGCCACGCAAATTGACGATGGTTTCACCGTCCTTTTAGACGCGCGACCTGTCCGCACTCCCGCCAAAGCGACGCTGCATGTGCCGACACTTGCCATGGCCGAGGCGATTGCCGCAGAGTGGGATGCCCAAAGCGAAGTCCTTGATCCGATGACAATGCCTGTCACAAGGGGCGCAAATGCCGCAATCGATAAGGTGCGGACGCAACGTCATGAAGTGATTGAACTTTTAGCGGAATACGGTGACAGCGACCTGCTGTGTTATCGCGCCGCAGGGCCCGAAACATTGATAAAGCGCCAAGCAGAAGGGTGGAATCCCGTTCTTGACTGGGCCGCCAAAGCGCTTGATGCACCATTGGCCGTTGGCGAAGGTGTCATGCATGTAGCACAGACACCGGCATCGCTTGAAAACTTGCAGAAAGAAGTTGCAGCATTTGACGACTTCGCACTTGCTGCAGCGCATGATTTAATCAGTATTTCAGGCTCTTTGGTTCTGGCACTGGCCGTGACCAAAGGCGCCTTGGCGGCGGAAGATGCTTGGCTTTTGTCACGCATCGACGAGCATTGGCAGATCGAGCAGTGGGGCGAAGATGACCTCGCCATTGCCAGTGAGAATGCCAAGCAAACGGCATTTCTGAACGCGGCGCGGTTTTACCTCCTTTCGCAGGGTTAGCGCGTTCGCCCAATGTTAGCGCAAACAACATAAAAGACGCTCAATTTATTGGCATGAATACGGACTTTGCCTACGTCAACCCTTGACTCTGAGCCCAAATAATCAAAGTTTCCGTACATTGGAGCGGAACAAACCGCGCCTTTCAAAGATCTGTCTATCGGGACGGGATATAAAAAAAGCTCACCCCGCGGGGTGAGAACTCAGGAAGAGGTACTTATGAATAAATCCGTATTTTTTGGCGCACTGACTGCAGCTGGCGTTGTCGCTGGCATGGCATCTGCTGCGACACTTGACGATGTCAAGGCGCGCGGCTCGTTGAACTGTGGCGTGACAACTGGTGTTGCCGGTTTTGCTTCTCCAGACGAAAATGGTGTTTGGGCAGGTATTGATGTCAGCATGTGTCGTGCTGTTGCCGCAGCAATCTTTGGCGACAACAACGCCGTTGAATTCATCCCGACAACCGGTAAGACCCGCTTTACAGCGCTTGCTTCTGGCGAAATCGACATGCTTGCTCGTAACACAACATGGACATTGAGCCGCGACGTTGACCTGAAATTCGATTTTCTGGGGGTCAACTACTATGACGGGCAGGGCTTCATGGTCCCAACTGCTTTGGGTGTTTCGTCGGTCAAAGAACTTGATGGCGCCACTGTTTGTATCCAAACCGGTACAACCACAGAGCTGAACCTTGCCGACTACTTCCGCAAGAACGGCATTAGCTATGAGCCGGTCCCAATCGAGACCAACTCCGAAGGACAGCAGCAGTACCTCGCAGGTGCTTGTGACACCTACACAACTGACGCATCCGCGCTTGCCGCGACACGTGCATCGTTCGAAACACCGGGCGACCATATGTTGCTGCCAGAGATCATCTCCAAAGAGCCACTCGGCCCACTGGTCCGCCATGGTGACAACGATTGGGGCGACATTGTCCGTTGGACATTAAATGCGCTGATCACAGCTGAAGAGCTGGGTGTCACGTCCGCTAACCTGGAAGAGCTGTCCGCAGCACCGACTGGCAACCCTGACGTCAACCGCCTGTTGGGCACCGAAGGCGAATTGGGTGCGATGCTGGGTCTGTCCGCAGACTGGGCAAAGAACGCAATCGCGTCCGATGGCAACTACGGCGAGATCTTCGAAAAACACATCGGTGAAAGTACACCTATTGGTCTGGCGCGCGGCTTGAACGCGCAGTGGACAGAAGGTGGTCTGATGTACTCCCCTCCATTCCGTTAAGGACTGCTAGCAAGAAATAAGGGCGCGGTTTCAACCGCGCCCTTTCAACTATAAGACCAAAAAAACCGGTACAATCGAGCTGCACAAGCAGCCAATAATAATAAGTGCCGAAAGAACGGGGAAAACTTATGTCGTCGATTACAGACCCGCCATCGGGTTCATTCCGCCTATCGATGCTGTTCAACGATACGCGCTATCGCTCTCTTACATTTCAAGCGATCGCAGCCATTCTGTTGGCCTTGGCGATTTGGTATCTTGGTAACAACCTGATCCAAAACCTTCGCCAGGCCGGCCTGAACATCAGCTTTGAATTTCTGGGCTCTGTTTCTGGTTATGATATCAACCAGTCACTTGTTGAATATGACAGCCAGTCTACACACGCCACTGCGGCTATCGTCGGTGTCCTGAACACGCTTCTTGTCGCCTTCCTTGCCTGTATCACCGCCACGGTGCTGGGTGTTCTGGCGGGCGTTCTGCGGCTGTCGAACAACTGGCTCGTTAGCAAGCTGATGGCCGTTTATGTCGAGATTTTCCGCAATATTCCGGTTCTGATCTGGATTATCATCATCTTTACGATCATGACCAGCGTCATGCCCTCACCGCGGGATTTCCGTGGTGACAATTCAGAAGCCTCGATGTTGTTTGATGCCTTTGCCTTTACCAACCGTGGCGTTTATGTCCCCGCACCCGTTTGGGGACCCGGATCGCTGGTAGTGGTCCTGACCTTTATCGCGTCGATAATTGGAGTTTTCGCCTATCGCCGCTATGCAACCAAAATGCTGTTCGATACAGGCCGTCTTTTGCCAACTCTTTGGCCAAGCATTGCGCTCTTCTTTGTTCCAACGATCTTGATGCACTTCATTATGGGTCAGCCGGTTACGTTGGATTACCCTGTTTTGGGCGGCTTTAACTTTAGTGGGGGCATTCAACTTGGCGGTCCGCTGATCGCACTCTGGTTGGCGCTTTCGATCTATACCGGTGCTTTCATTGCTGAAAACGTGCGTGCAGGTATCCAAGCCGTATCGCGAGGCCAGACAGAGGCCGCAGGTGCGCTTGGGATGCGTCCTGGACGGATTATGTCGCTGGTGGTTTTGCCACAAGCGTTACGCGTGATTATACCACCGCTGATTTCCCAGTATTTGAACATCACCAAAAACTCTTCACTTGCAATTGCCGTGGGCTATGCCGACGTCACTGCGACACTGGGTGGTATCACACTGAACCAGACTGGTCGTGCAATCGAATGTGTGCTGTTGCTGATGTTGTTCTATCTCACGATTTCGCTGACGATTTCGGCTGTGATGAACGTATACAACAACTCCGTTAAGCTGAAGGAGCGCTGATATGTCAGATACACATTCACATTCCGCCGCTTTCGTTCGCACAGAAACGCTGCCGCAATTGCCACCACCGGTGACAGAGCGTGGCGCGATCAAATGGATGCGGCAAAATCTGTTCGCCACGATCCCAAACGCAGCATTGACCCTCGTGTCACTCTACGTGGTGTTTTCGTTGCTGTCCGGCGTTGTGCCATGGATCTTCAACGGCGTCTGGAACGCGTCCAGCCTGTCAGAGTGTCGCGAAATCCTTGATGGTGCGCGTGGTGCTTGCTTTGCGGTTTTGACACAACGGTGGCCACAGCTGCTCTTTGGTTTGTCATACCCGTCCGAGGAATACTGGCGTCCCGCATTGGCATTCTTGATGCTGTTTGTTGCGGCTGCTCCGGTGTTATTCTTTGACTTGCCACGCAAGCTTTTGATCTTCACGGCGCTTTATCCCTTCATCGCCTTCTGGCTGATCTGGGGCGGCACAATCCTTGCGCCCATTCTGGCCCTTGTTGGCTTTGGTGCGGGGTACTTCGTATACCAAAAGTACGTGGTTGGCAGTTTCGCGATTGGTTTCCTTGGTGGCACCGCTACGGCAATTATAGTCTGGTGGCTTGGGGGCATGTTGATCCCTGAAGGCGCAAGCGACAATGCAATGCTGGTCGCTGTCCCGAGCAGAGATTTGGGTGGCTTTATGCTCAACATGATGTTGGGCGTAACCTGTGTGTCCTTGTCTGTCCCAATTGGGATTGCCTTGGCGCTGGGCCGTCAGTCGTCAATGCCATTGATCAAATGGATTTGCGTGGTCTTCATCGAGTTCATTCGCGGTGTGCCCTTGATCACATTGCTGTTTGTGGCCTCGGTCATGCTCGCGTATTTTTTCCCACCTGAAAGTTCGGTCGACCTGTTCTTGCGGGTTGTCATTATGATCACGATGTTCTCGGCGGCGTATATCGCCGAGGTGATCCGTGGTGGTTTGGCCGCTTTGCCAAAGGGACAGTATGAGGCTGGCAACAGCCTTGGGCTTGATTATGCGCAGTCCATGCGGTTGATCATCCTGCCACAGGCGCTGAAGATTTCGATCCCGGGTATCGTGAACATTGCCGTTGGTCTGTTCAAGGATACGACGCTGGTCTCGGTTATCTCGATGTTCGACATCGTTGGTATGATCCGCGGTCCGATCCTGTCGTCCTCCGACTGGATTGGCGTCTACTGGGAGCTTCTGGGCTTTGCGGCCTTGCTGTTCTTCATCGTGTGCTACGGCATTTCACAATACTCACAATGGTTGGAGCGTAGGCTCGCAACCGACCACCGTTAAGGGAGGCTGAAAACATGGCCGAAGCGAAACAACTGCAAGTCTCGGACGAGGTTGCGATCACGATCGAAAATATGAACAAGTGGTACGGGTCTTTTCACGTGCTGCGTGACATCGACCTGACCGTCCAACGGGGTGAGCGTATCGTTATCTGTGGCCCGTCAGGTTCGGGTAAATCGACGCTGATCCGCTGCATCAACGCGCTGGAAGAGCACCAGCAAGGCAAGATCGTGGTGGACGGCACAGTGTTGTCGTCAGACCTCAAGAATATTGACAAGATCCGGTCAGAGGTTGGCATGTGCTTCCAGCACTTCAACCTGTTCCCGCATCTGACGATCCTTGAGAACTGCACACTGGCCCCGATCTGGGTGCGCAAAACACCAAAGCGGGAAGCCGAAGAAACGGCGATGCATTTCCTTGAAAAAGTAAAGATTCCGGATCAGGCGAACAAGTATCCCGGTCAATTGTCGGGTGGTCAGCAGCAGCGTGTGGCGATTGCGCGTTCGTTGTGCATGAAGCCTCGCATCATGTTGTTCGACGAACCGACATCAGCGCTTGACCCCGAGATGATCAAGGAAGTTCTTGATACGATGATCGAGCTTGCTGAAGAAGGCATGACCATGCTTTGCGTTACCCACGAGATGGGCTTTGCCCGTCAAGTGGCCAACCGCGTGATCTTTATGGACCAAGGTCAAATCGTAGAGCAGAACGAGCCAGAAGAGTTCTTTAACAACCCCAAGTCAGAGCGGACCCAGTTGTTCCTGAGCCAGATTTTGGGTCACTAAGGCGACTTACAAGAAACGAAAAGCCCCGGTTTGCGCCGGGGCTTTTTTGTTGGTGCCACGGCAATTCTATTCGATGTCGTGCGCCGTAGTTCCGATCAGATCGCGCGGAACCACAAAGGCAGCACAAATACCTGTTCGCGGCCTGATCGCGCACCACGCGCTTGCTTCAAAATCAATCACCGTGCTGGCGCAGGTCGGGTAATCGTTGAACCGATGATGCTTGGGCGCCTTTTTGACCAGCAAGTTGGCTAACATTCCGATCCCGGGGTTATGGCCGATCACAGCAACCGTTTTGGAGGTCTGCTGTTGGATCATATCAAGAACTGTATCCGGCGACGCGTGATAGATCCTGCCTGATAGCTGCAACTTGGGTGGCGGGACCAACGCGCCCATTACCAACTCTGCGGTCTCGACAGTGCGTGCCGCGTCAGAGCATAGAACAACGTCAGGCACATGGCCTTCTTGTGCCAACCAAGCTCCGATAGCAGTTGCCGAAGCGCGTCCGCGGTCGTTCAGAACCCGCGCGTGGTCATCGCCGAAAGGATCATCCCAACTGGATTTTCCATGACGGATCAGGATGAGACGTAAAGTCATAAGAAAGCCTCCATATGGAATGCCGCTTGTTCAGGTAAGCGGACGCCCTGACCTACAGGACAGGCGCGGCGGGCAAAGCAGCCGTTAGCACGGCAATCGTGGCCTGCATCGGACGTCACATGCGCTTTGCAGTCCGCTACGTTATAGCCATCGTCGAACGCACCAACAGGGCAGGCGGTTTTGCAGGGCTGTGCGCATGTCATGCACGGCTGTGGTACTTTGCCTTCTTGCGCTGGTACGGCCCACCGCAGCGCCCCGCGAAACGACACAAAAAGCCCAGCTTCATCATGAACCAGAAAATCAATCGGTGACGCCCAGAACCGACCAGAGCGTTTGGCCCAAGTGAAAAACGGCGCATAGGGCGGCCCGCCAAATGGAAACAGGGCCTCTGCACCGCAGTCTTGTGCGACCTTGCCTATGACACGCTGTGACCATCGGTCCAGCGGGTTGTCGCGACCGTCTTGATACTCCGTGCTCGCCGTAAAGATGGGCCAAAAGCGCGGTTCATCCGGTCCGATCAGGCTGATCGTACTGGTGCCATCGGCGCAGTCCCCTAGATGTTGCAACCCCAAAGGGCGTAGCACTGCGGCGATATTGTGGGGCATGCGCAAGGGGGCGTCAGTCGCGGGGTTCTCGGATGATTGAGCCAGCACCGTGCTCGGTAAATAGCTCAAGCAAACTGGCGTTGGGCAGGCGTCCGTCCAGGATCACAACCGCACGCACACCTTTGTCGATGGCGTCCAGCGCTGTTTCCGTTTTTGGGATCATGCCTCCCGCGATGGTGCCATCGGCGATCATCGCGCGGACCTGATCCGGCGACAGCTGCGTTACGACTTCTCCGCTAGCGTCCTTGACGCCCGGCACATCCGTCAAGAGCAACAGGCGGTCCGCCTTGAGCGCTGCAGCGATTGCACCTGCTGCAGTGTCACCATTAACGTTGAACGTTTCCAGCATATCCATGCCGGTGGCCACTGGTGCCACCACCGGGATGATGCCCGCTGTGTAAAGATCACGCAGAACTTGCACGTTCATTTCAACAGGTTTGCCAACAAAGCCCAATTCGGGATCGTCTGCTTCGGCAACCATCAGGTCATCATCTTTGCCAGATAGGCCCACCGCGCGGCCACCTTCATCCATGATTGCCTGCACAATACGTTTATTGACCAGTCCGGTCAGCACCATCTCGACAACTTCGACGGTGGCTTTGTCCGTCACACGCTTGCCGCGCACGAATTCGGATTTGATCCCCAGCTTCTCAAGCATTTCGTTAATCATCGGACCACCGCCATGAACCACGACAGGGTTCATGCCGACTTGCTTCATGAGAACGATATCACGCGCGAATTCAGCCATGGCATCGGCGTCGCCCATCGCGTTACCGCCGAATTTCACGACGACGACTGCACCAGAATACCGCTGAAGGTAAGGCAGTGCTTCTGACAGGGTGCGGGCGGTTGCGATCCAGTCGCGATTCATATCTTCGGTCCTTGTTTTCATGCGATGTCTGCGATGATGGCCCGTAATGTGGGGATGCCATCGCCCTTTTCTGAGGATGTGAGGATCAGTTCTGGAAAGGCTGCCGGGTGTTTGACCAGCGCCGCGCGGGTCTTATCAAGAGAGGCTTGCAACGCATCACCTTTCAGCTTGTCCACTTTGGTCATAACAACTTGAAACGTTACCGCAGAACTATCAAGCAAAGACATGATTTCTTCGTCGACAGCCTTTGCACCATGGCGGGCATCAATCAGAACAAACACGCGCCGCAAGGTTTGCCGACCGGACAGGTACTGCTTGAGCAACCGCTGCCATTTTTCAACAACGGCCACTGGCGCATTGGCAAAACCATAGCCGGGCAGGTCGACCACATAAATGTCGCCTGCGGTGAAAAAGTTGATCTCTTGCGTGCGGCCCGGTGTGTTGGACGCACGTGCAAGGCCTTTGCGGCCCGTCAGCGCGTTGATCAAGGAAGACTTGCCCACGTTCGAGCGGCCGGCAAAACAGACCTCGACACGGTCGGCCGGCGGCAGGCCATCCATCGCCACGACGCCTTTGACAAAGTCGGTTTCGCCTGCGAACAAAAGCCGCCCCCGTTCAAGGGCGCTTTGGTCCGGTGTAGGAGCTTCGGGAAAACGCAATTCCATTTTAGATGACCTCGACCTTATCTTTTAGAGTGATCCTACCGTTCTGGATCACCTTGGCATAGACGCCAAAATTCTGATGTCCCCAACCGCTTCTCAGCGCGGTTAGCGTGTCCGCGTCGCGTGCGCCGGTCTGCGGGTTCGCCATCGTGTGTTTACACCGCTTAATAGGCTCTACCAGTTCCAGCATTGTGTCACCGATCCGAAGCGTCTTGCCCAGCCAATCCATTTCTTGCCATGCCGCCGTGCCGTCCAGCCAGATGTTGCCGCGCCAACGGGGTGTCTCAAGCGGGCGACCAATTTGTTCTTCGACGGCTTTATGACTGGCCGTCGTCATGATCGAAACAGAAGGGTATTCCGTATCGGTCATGCCACGCTTTGGCACTTTTGCCAGGCTGATTGGTAGACGTTTGTTTGCAGCGTTAAGCGGACTTACCCAATTTATGAATCGTTCGGTGTCAGCAGAATCGTCTGGGTTAAAACGAATTTCCCCCAAAACGTGATGGGTCAGGGTGATGTTTCCTGACGCTTCATCCAACTTCGCCCAAATACCTGCCAATGCCGGTGTGCTTGTGCCGATCATGAAGTTGGCACACTTCACCCACGCAGGAGCGCCTGCTTCAAATTTGGATGCATCATGCATAACGGCCCAAGTGCGGTCGAAAGGCATTGTTTGACCCGCTGTCAGGGCCACAGTCTGCAATGCTTCTCGTCCGTGGCTTTTGATCGGATGCCGCCACAACGCAGCGACATTGATCATTTACTTGCCCTCTTTTTTATCAGCCTCGGTGGCTGCGGCCTTTTTCTTCAAGCTTGATTTGATGTTGCCAAAGACATCGGGCTTGGCCCCATGGCTGCGCATAATCAAATACTGCTGCGTGAATGTGATGATGTTGTTGGCAATCCAGTACAGCACAAGGCCGGACGCGAAAGAGCCAAGCATGAACATAAACACCCAAGGCATCCACGCAAAGATCATCTGCTGGGTTGGATCTGTCGGGGCGGGATTGAGCTTCTGCTGCAACCACATCGAGATACCCAGCAGGATTGGCAGTATGCCGATCATGATCAAGGCAAGGATCGAACCCGGCTCTGGCGCTGCAAAGGGCAGCAGACCAAAGAGGTTAGCGATGGACGATGGGTCAGGTGCGGAAAGGTCCTTGATCCAGCCGATCCACGGTGCGTGCCGCAGTTCGATGGTGACAAAGATCACCTTGTATAGCGAAAAGAAGATAGGAATCTGCAAAAGGATCGGCAGACAACCCGCGGCAGGGTTAACCTTGTTTTCCTTGTAAAGCTTCATCATGCCTTGCTGCATGGCTTGCTTATCTTCGCCAGTCCGCTCCTTGAGCTTTTCCATCTCTGGCTGGAGTTCTTTCATCTTCGCCATTGAGACGTAAGACTTATAGGCTAATGGCAGCACAATGATCTTGAGGATCACTGTCAGCATCAGGATCGACCAACCCATGTTGCCGATGAACGCGTTCAAATAGTGAAGCAGTGCAAAGATTGGCTTGGTCAGGAAAAAGAACCAACCCCAGTCGATACTATCCAGAAAGCCGTCAACGCCTTCTTCGTTCTCGTAATGGCGGATGGCTTCCCACTCTTTTGCGCCAGCAAACAACCGCGTTGTCACAGTGACACTGCCGCCCGCATCCACTGTTTCAACCGGCATCACGGCTTCGGCTTGGAACAGATCGCGGCTATCGAAATACTTGGATGTAGAACGGAAAGGCGCCGTTTGATCGGGGATCAGGGTCGTCATCCAATAGTGGTCAGTATACCCGATCCAACCAGCAGCGGTAACGTCTAGACGCTCGGCCTGCGTACGTTCGCGCGCATCAACAGCGTATTCGGTGATGTCGTCGTAGCCAGTTTCTTCAAGCTCGCCGTCGGTCATACGAACAAGACCTTCGTGCAGAATAAAGAACTTTTTCAAATCGTCAGGTATGCCATGGCGACGCAGCAGGCCGTAAGGACGTGCAGAGATTGGCGCGCCGCTCACGTTCTCGAGGCTTTGGGCGAACGAGAACATAAACTCGTCATCAACGGACACTTCGGTGCGGAATATCTGACCTGCGTCGTTGTCCCAAACCAGTGTGACAGGTGTGGCAGGTGTCAATGTCTGCCCGCTTTCGACGGACCAGATTGTGTCTGGGCCGGGAACAGCCGTGGCATCAAGCCCGTCTGTGGCAGTCCATCCGAATGTCGCAAAATATGCGCCGTTTTCGCCCACAGGGCGCAAAAGCTGCACGATATTGGCATCTTCGTCGATGGTTTCACGGTACTGCGTCAGTGACAGATCATCGATCCGTCCACCAAGTAGCGAAATAGAACCGCTGAATTGGGCGGTTTCAATCGGTACGCGAGGGGCCTGCGCGGCTGGTTCGGGCGCTTCGGTTGGTGTGGTCGCGTTTGAAGCCACAGCATCCACACCCGGTAGTGCGGGATCATCAGCCAATGCTGTTACCTGAGCTGCCGGATCAACGGGCAATTCCTCTGGTGGGAACAGTGTTGTCCAAGCCACGATCACGGCAAAGCTAAGTACCGTTGCCAAGATCAGATTCTTGTTCTGGTCGTCCATCTGAAACCGCCCATTTCCTTAAAAAGTCTGTGGGTTGTTCAACCTGTCAGGGGCCGAAAGGTCAAGCTGTTTTCAGGGTTTTTGGGCGGTTTGAAGCAGATGTGACGTGGTCAGCGGGTTCACTGCGCGTTCAACGTCATGATTTGCGGCCTTCGAGATAGGTTTTGCGGGTCTGCTGGAATACTTTGACAAGCCTTGGATCGCTTTCGCTTAACTTGGCGATCATTTGCGCAAATGAGGTATCGTCTTGCCCATAAAAGGCCTGTGCTGCCTCGAGCGGAGACATGGATTGTGATACAATTTTCATTACTTTTACACCTTCAACACTTAACAGGTTCAAAGATAATCAACGACTTTGGTGAAATTAGGGCAGACTTCTGATGCCCGAGTTCTTCTGACAACATCGAATAGCCTTCAAGCATCTGCTCAACAATCATCTCAATTTTATGCAAAATGACAGAAAACCGCGGAAATGCATACCCCTCGGTCACCAAGATTTTCAAAAACGGTCCCGTAAACTGTACCAAAGCATTGCCAAGACAAGCAGCGGCGATCGTAGACGTGGACCTCCTGGAAACGGAATGGTTGGAACATTTGCCATGACATCAAAACGCTCTGCCTGACCAGCAATTGTCTCGGCTGCGATTTGCCCTGACAGCGTACCAAGGGCAACGCCAGTCCCAGAAAAGCCAGACATAGTCAGGATGTTTCCACCGATGCGCGCATAATGCGGCATGCGGTTCATCGTAATCGCAAGCGTTCCGCCCCATGCGTGATCAATCTCGACGGTCTTGAGCTGTGGAAAAATCTCGGTCAGGGGGCGCCGCACTGCACCTGCGATGTCTTTTGGAAAGCGGTAGCCATAGCTCTCGGTACCACCAAACAACAGGCGATGGTCGTCGGAAAACCGGAAATAGTTCACCACAAATTTGCTATCGGCTACGGCATAGTTGTTGCGAATGATGTCTTCTTGCCGGGCAGGGTCCATCGGTGCAGTGGAAACGATGAAGTTGTTAATCGGCATGACGTGCTTTGCGACATGACTTTGTAGGTTGCCCAGATAGCCATTACATCCCAGCACAACGAAGCGTGCTTTGATCTGTGCGTCTTGCGTCTTGACCAGCGCTGGATCGCCTTCAACGATGCTTTCGACTTTGGATTGCTCAAATACCCGGGCACCTGCGCCAATAGCTAGGCGGGTGAGCCCCAACACAAGTTCCAGCGGATCAACGTGCCCACCGCCTATGTCTAGCGTTCCGCCGTGATACGCGGGCGAATTCACAAGATGACGACATTCTTCTGGGTCAAGCAGACGAATTTTGTCATACCCATACTTCGTTGCCATGTGATCAACATACGCACTGTTATGTTGGTGATCGCGTTTACGATGGACCGTATGGACGATCCCGTCGTTGAAGTTGGTGCGTACTTCGTCTTTGCGGCAAAGTTCGCGGACCAGATCAACGGCCTGTGCGCCAATGTCCCACAACTGAAGAGCCTGCTTGTCGCCAAGCATCGCCTCTAGGTCTTCTTGGTCGCGACGCTGGCCCATGCTGACTTGGCCGCCGTTGCGCCCTGACGCGCCAAAGCCCACGCGCTGGGCTTCGACAACAATCACGTCATAGCCGCGTTTGGCCAGATGATAGGCCGTGGACATGCCAGTAAAGCCTGCGCCAACGACACAGACGTCACATGTTAAGTCACCTTTGGCTGCCGGAAAGCGGTCAAGGTGGGCAGCTGTCTCTGCGTAATAAGACCGCGGGTATTCACCCTGTTGGTCGTTGGTGGTCAGCAGATCCATAATTAAGCAGACACCATAAGGCCGTCTGCTTTGACCTGCTCATAGGCTTCGTCCAATGACTTGCGCGCGCGTTCCATCAAGATGTCGATCTCGTCACAGGTGATTGTCAGCGGCGGAGAGATAATCATGCGATCTTCAACGCTGCGCATAATGATGTTGTTGATAAAACAGCGTTCGCGGCAGATGAAACCAACCATGCCGGATTCGCCTGCGAAAGCCGCGCGGGTTGCCTTGTTGGGGGTCAGCGCGATTGATCCCATCATACCAACGATTCGGGCCTCGCCGACCAGTGGATGATCGGCCAACGCTTCCCACTGCTTGCGCAAATAAGGACCGGTCACGTTGCGGACCTGTTCAATGATGTTTTCCTCTTCGAGGATACGCAAGCTTTCGAGCGCGACTGCACAGGCTACCGGATGGCCGGAGTACGTGTAGCCATGGTTGAATTCGGTATCCCGTAAAACGTCTGCGATCCGGTCGGAAATAAGTGACGCGCCGATCGGGATATAACCAGAGCTAAGGCCCTTTGCGATGGTCATGATATCAGGGGTGATCCCCAAAGTTTGCGAACCGAACCAGTTTCCGGTGCGTCCAAAGGCACAAATCACTTCGTCCACAATGAGCAGGATATCGTATTTTTTGCAGATACGCTGAATTTCGGGCCAGTAGGTTTCGGGGGGTATGACAACGCCGCCAGCACCTTGGATCGGCTCTGCGATGAAGGCCGCAACTTTGTCTGCACCGACCTCTTTGATCTTTGTTTCAAGCTGACGAGCGCGTTCCAAACCAAATTCATCGGGCGTCATGTCGCCGCCTTCGTCCCACCAATGGGGTTGATCAATGAATTCAATGCCGGGAATTGGCAGGCCACCTTGACCGTGCATTCCTTTCATGCCGCCCAACGACGCCCCGCCAACGGTTGAACCGTGATAAGCGTTCCAACGCGAGATGATCACGTTGCGATCCGGTTGGCCCTTTTCGGCCCAGTAAGTCCGCACCATCCGTAGATTAGTGTCGTTCGCATCAGAGCCACCGTTGGCAAAAAAGACCGTGTTCAGATCACCGGGTGCAAGCTCTGCCAACTTTTTGGACAGCATCAATGCAGGGACGTGGGTGGTTTGAAAGAAGGTGTTATAAAACGGCAGTTCGCGCATCTGACGCGCGGCGACGTCGGCCAATTCTTCACGCCCGTAGCCGATATTCACGCACCACAAACCGGCCATTCCATCAATGATTTCTTCGCCTTCGCTATCCTTGAGCCAAACACCTTTGGCCGATGTGATGACCCGTGGGCCCTTTGCGGCCAACTGATTGCCATGTGTGAACGGATGCAAGTGATGAGCAGAATCAATTGCTTGTAGTTCGGCGGTCGGGGGATAGTTGGCAAGAATATTCATAAAGACCTCTGGTCAGACTGTTTGATGGACGTAACGGAAAGCCCGTGGTCGCATCGGGCGCTTGGGAAATTTCGTTCGATTTACATGCTCAACTCATATTTTGATCAAATTATTGGATGCCGTCAATCGTCTCGATTCCACGCATATTTCGGGCAGTTCTCAGCTCTAGGATGCGGCCGCTTGACGGATGAAATCGATACCCTGGCGGATGTCTTCCTCGATTGCTGCTTTGACTTTAGCTGCGTTTCCATCTCGCAGTGCAGTGGTTGCCGCACGGTGGTGATCAATCAGGTTTGCAGTTCCATAGCGCCCACAAACAACCCGAAGCGACGGGCCGACGCGCAGCCACAGCGTGTCTGCAATGCGGCGCAGAATTTGGGCATCAGCGACGTCATATAGCGTAAAGTGGAACCTGTAGTTCGCCTCTAGATAGCTTCGGACATCGCCATTCTGAATGGCCGCATCAATCAAACCATCATAGTGTTCGAGTTGCTCTATATTACTGATATCAATGAAATTTGTAGCCATTTCAGCCAATTCTGGCTCCACGGTCAAGCGTACAAGCTCTATCTGCTGAAGGCGATGATCTGTCATCGCCGGTACTTCGATACGGCGATTTTCCAGAGTAACCAATGCGCCTTCGGCGGTCAGGCGGCGGATCGCCTCGCGGGCAGGGGTAACACCGGTGCCGATGGTTTCAGCTAGTCCGTGGATTGTGACGGGTTGGCCGGGAACCACTTCGCCAAAGAGAATCATTTCCTTGACCTGTTGGTAGATCGTTTCGTGTTCTGGCTTTTTACTGACCATTCGGTTCATTTCACAAGCACTCCCCTTGGTTCAAAGACATTCCACACCCCCTCAAGCTTGTCAAAACCTATCAAATTCACACATTCTGTTTGCAAACCCGTTTCTTTTGAACAAAGCTGCCTCAGGTAAAAATAAAATCTCAGGGGAGATAAGTATGCAAAATACGAAAACGGGCGCTTTTCTTGTCGCAGCTGTTTTGGCCGCACAGGCGGGTTGGGCTGAAGAAGTCCGCGTCTACAACTGGTCTGACTACATCGACGAAGAACTGCTCACGAAGTTCCAAGAAGAAACCGGCTACGAGCTGATCTACGACGTTTTTGACAGCAACGAAGTGCTGGAAACCAAACTGCTTGCAGGTGGTTCCGGTTACGATGTCGTTGTCCCGTCGGGGACATTCTTGCAACGCCAGATCTCTGCAGGTGCCTTCCAGCCGCTTGATATTTCTAAGTTAAGCAATGCCGGCAACCTCTGGGATGTTGTGCAGGCCCGCACCGAAGCCTACGATCCCGGTGGCGCGTATTCGATCAACTACATGTGGGGCACTACAGGTATTGGCGTGAACGTAGCGAAAGTTACAGAATTGTTGGGCGAAGATGCCCCGATCACATCGCTTGATCTGATCTTTGATCCGGCGAATATGGAAAAGCTGGCCGAATGCGGCGTGCATTTCCTTGATGCGCCGGCGGAAATCATTCCCGCCGCTTTGCAGTACATCGGTCAAGATCCCGACAGCAAAGATGAAGACGTCATTGCATTGGCAGAACCAGTTCTGTCTGCGGTCCGGCCATTTGTTCAGAAGTACCACAGCTCCGAATATATCTCGGCTTTGGCGAACGGTGACATCTGTGTCGCATTCGGATGGTCCGGCGATATCTTGCAATCACGTGACCGCGCAGCAGAAGCGGACAACGGCATCGAGATTGCCTACAATGCGCCTTCAGAGGGTGCGCTGATGTGGTTTGACCAAATGGCCATTCCTGTTGACGCTCCAAATCCGGATGGTGCGCATGCGTTCCTGAACTTCATTCTGGATGCAGAAAACATGGCTGCGGCATCGAACTATGTCTATTACGCCAACGGCAACCTCGCTTCGCAGGCGTTGCTGGTTGAGGACGTGATCGGTGATCCGGCCATCTATCCTGACGCAGCTACACTAGAGACACTTTATACAACCACACCATATGACGCGCGCACACAGCGTTTCGTCACACGTATGTGGACCCGTATTAAGTCAGGTACCTAAGTGAAATATCCCCGGCCCTGAATTTCGCAGGGCCGGGGTCACAACACCTCAATATTCTAGTGCATGCCGGAGGCCCCGAGCCATATGCCCGAAATCTTGTTTGAGCCTTGGAAAGATCCGGAAGCGAAGCCGCTGATCCGCTTTCAGAATGTCACCAAACGCTTTGGAGATTTCACAGCTGTCGATGATCTAAGCGTCGACATCTATGAAAAAGAGTTTTTCGCCCTTCTGGGACCGTCCGGTTGCGGCAAAACCACGATGATGCGCATGCTTGCAGGGTTCGAGAACCCGACCACTGGCAAGATCATGTTGGACGGCAAAGACATTTCGCCAATTCCACCTAACAAGCGCAGCGTGAACATGATGTTCCAGTCCTACGCTCTGTTCCCGCATTTGACCGTTTACGACAATATCGCCTTTGGCCTGAAACGGTCCAGCATGCCCAAAGACCAGATCGACGCCCGCGTGATGGAAATGTTGCGTCTGGTTCAGATTGAAAAATTCGCCAAACGCAAGCCAGAGCAGATATCAGGTGGTCAACGCCAGCGAGTTGCCTTGGCGCGTTCGCTTGCCAAGGCACCGAAGCTTTTGTTGCTTGATGAACCGCTGTCGGCGCTGGACAAGAAACTGCGCCAAGACACCCAATTCGAGCTGATGGATATTCAAGAAAAGACAGGCACGACCTTTGTCATCGTCACCCACGACCAAGAAGAGGCAATGACCGTTGCCTCACGCGTTGCGGTCATGAACTTTGGTAAGCTTGTCCAGGTTGATACACCCGCCCAGATTTACGAAGCCCCGAATAGCGCCTATGTCGCTGACTTTATCGGTGACGTGAACATCATCGAAGGAAATGCGACTGCGCGTGATAACATCGTGTCGATTGCTTGGGCCGAAGGCCAGCCAGAGATCATTGGCACCCCTTCCAAACCAATTACCGACGGCAGGGTCAGCTTTATTATTCGCCCTGAAAAGATCGCGATTTCGACCGAGAAACCCGCCGACCGCCAAAATGCGGTGCAAGGAACGATCCTTGATATTGCCTACCTCGGCAATCTGTCGACCTACCACGTCAAACTGGCCGATGGCACAATCATCAAAGCGCAGGCTGCAAACTCGCGTCGCCGCGCCAGTCGCCCCTTCACTTGGGAAGACGAGGTTTGGCTGTCGTGGACCGATACCGCCGGTGTGGTTTTGGATAACTAGGGGATTAGCATGAACCTGCGCCGCCTCTCTTTGATCGCTGTCCCTTATTTGTGGCTGTTCGGGCTGTTCTTTGTGCCGTTCCTGATCGTCTTCAAGATATCGCTGTCCGATATTGCGTTGTCGATCCCGCCATATACGCCAACGCTTGAACTGTCCGAAGGCTGGGCGGGGTTCAAGGACATGGTGTCGAAGTTTGACTTTGAAAACTTTGAATTCCTTGCCACTGACGACCTTTACTGGAAAAGTTATCTGTCCAGCGTCCAGATCGCGCTTGTCTCGACTTTCATCTGTTTGTTGATTGGTTTTCCCATCGCTTACGGCATGGCGAATGCTCCCAAGGAATGGCAGCCAACGCTGATGCTATTGGTAATTTTGCCGTTCTGGACCAGCTTTCTAATTCGGGTCTATTCCCTGATCGGCCTGCTGGGCCAAGAGGGTTTGCTCAATCAGTTCCTGATGTGGATTGGTTTGATCAACGATCCGCTGATCATTCTGAATACCAATCTCGCCGTCTATATCGGTATTGTTTATACCTACTGTCCGTTCATGATCCTGCCGATTTATGCAACGCTGATCAAATTGGATGGCTCACTGCTTGAAGCTGCAGAAGATCTGGGATGTTCGCGCACAGAGGCATTCTGGCGCATTACCGTCCCTCTATCAAAGGCTGGGATTATCGCAGGTTGCTTCCTTGTGTTCATCCCGGCGCTGGGCGAATTTGTTATCCCGTCGCTTTTGGGCGGCTCCGACACATTGATGATCGGTAAGGTTTTGTACGAGGAATTCTTCTCGAATCGCGATTGGCCAGTCGCAGGTGCTGTTGCTGTAATCTTGCTGCTGATCTTGATCGTTCCAATCGTTCTGTACCAACGTAACGAACAAAAGATGATGGAGGCCGAACAATGAGACGGCTGACATGGTTTAACGCGACATCACTGACATTGGGATTTGCGTTCCTATATATCCCGATGCTGATCGTTATTATCTACAGTTTCAACGAATCCCGTCTGGTAACTGTCTGGGGTGGGTTTTCGACGAAGTGGTACGGTGAACTGCTCCAGAACGAAGCATTTCTGAGCGCGGCTTGGGTCACTTTCAAAGTCGGCTTCTTCTCATCCATCATTGCAACGGTAATGGGCACGATGGGCGCCTACGTTCTGGTGCGTGGCGGGCGCTTTTATGGGCGTACGCTGTTTTCGGGGATGATTTATGCACCACTGGTGATGCCAGAAGTGATCACTGGTCTGTCGCTATTGCTATTGTTCATCTCGATTGGATTGGACCGTGGACTGTTCACGATCATTCTGGCGCATGCCACGTTTTCAATGTGCTACGTGTCCGTCGTTGTCAGTTCGCGACTGGTCAGTTTTGACCGCTCTGTCGAGGAAGCGGCCCTCGATCTGGGTGCGACCCCGTTTGAGGCATTCCGCCTTGTTACTTTGCCAATCATCGCCCCAGCTGTGATCTCTGGCTGGTTGCTGGCACTGACATTGTCGCTGGACGATCTAGTGATCGCGTCCTTTGTGGCGGGCCCTTCGGCGACAACACTACCGATCAAGGTGTTCAGTTCAATCCGACTTGGGGTTAGTCCAGAGATCAACGCGCTTTCGACCATTCTTATTTTGATTGTCACCGTGGGTACTGTTGCCGCGTCTTTGACAACCAAACGCGCAGTGATGCGCAGGCAAAAGGCCGAGCAGATGGCGGATCAGTCAAGCTAGGCCTACTGCGTTGTCAGTCCTGACACGGATCAGTTGATCGACAGCAACATCTGCCCGATCAGCAAGGTGACTGGAAGTGTCACGAAACTAATCAGCGTTTGCGTCGTGATAATCGCAGCCATCAAGGGGGCGTCGCCGCGCATTTCACGCGCAAGCGTATAGCTTGCCACCCCCGTCGGCAGCGCTGCAAAAATTAGGGCGACTTGGAAGGTCAATGGATCAGCCTTGATCAGCAGCGCGGCGATGATGACCGCGGCAGGGTTGATCAAGAACTTGCCAATGAGCGAAAAACTGATGATCCGGACTGATCCCGTCAGCCCGCGCAGCTTTAGATTTGCCCCGACGCAAAGCAACATGATTGGCAGTGCCGCAGCGCCCAGAATGCGGGCCATCTCATGCAGCACTGGCACTTCGTTCAGTCCTGCAAGGTTGAACAACACCCCAGCACAGATGCTCAGGATCAACGGGTTCTTCACCAAACCAAGCAAGATGGATTTGCCGCCACCCCCAAGTTGCCGCGTCATCAGCGTGACGACTGTAACGTTCACCACAGGTACTAATAAAGCAGAGCCAAGGACCGCGATCTGTAATCCCGCCGTCCCGAAGACAGCCTCTGCAATGGCAAGGCCGATGAAGGTGTTGAACCGCGCACTGCCTTGCAAAAGCGAACTCGCTTGTGGTGCCGCAATTCCGCGACCGAACAACCACCCGCAAAAGATCGCAGTAAAAAACCCTGCATAAAGCAGAACCGCGTAGTCCCCCAAGCCGCCGCTTAAATCAGCGGCAGAGATTTTTGCGAAGAACAACGCTGGCATCAAAACCCAATAGACCAGTCGGTCATTGAGGTTCCAGAACTCGGTGGAAGGTATACCGCCGCGCCGCAAGCCGTAGCCCATCAAGATCAGGGCAAAAACCGGCGCGATGGCCAAAAAGGTTGTGAGCATTTAAAGAGCCTCAATCGGATCAGTAAGTGTTAGGTCACGGCACAGGCCTATGCAACACGCACACATGAACGATCATGGGTATCCCCGTTCCTGATCGCGCCAGCAGCATACGTGAAGCGCTTGCCCGAGAGGCGAAAAAGGCGCAAAGTCATGGCTCCGAGGCAAGCTTTGCCACTTGTTTCTGCCTGCGCCGCGCCTCAGATCGCCGGTTCATCGCAGTCTTACTTTGGGGAATTAGATACGCATCGTGACACCGAACGAAACACCGCCATTGCCACTCGCAGACAATGGTTTGGAAAAAACCAATCAGGTCGCATCATCAACTATCGTCGGTCGATCTAGGCTGTTTCTGATACCGCTTTTCATGCTGACACTTTTCACCGGTGCTGTGATCGGCATGTATTTTCAGCCGCCGGGCCTGCGTGTCTTTTTCAATGTCACAGGCCTGGAGCCAGGGGCGGGGACTGAAACTCCCATTGCGGTGGCCTTTCAGAAAGTCACATCGCAGGAAGAAATCGCCGTTGTCAGTGAAGGTGACGTGGTGGCTTTGGGGCGGATAATTCCACGGGGCGATGTCATCAAGGTTGCGACACCTTCTGGTGCAGGCGATGCACGCATTGCGGAAATTCGCGTGCGCGAGGGCGAGCAAGTCAGCGCCGGCGATGTACTGGCTGTTCTTGATAACCTTGCGCAGTTGCAAAGCAGCATTGCATCCGCCAAAGCCAATATCAGCGTCCGGGAGGCGGTATTGCTGCAAACTCAGGCCTCGATCACAGCAAGCCGCGACGAGGCCCGCGCAGCGCTTGAACGTGCAGAGGCAACAGCCGCGGCCGCACAATCCGAGTTGGAAAGGACGACATCGCTGTTCGAGCGCGGCGTCGCGACACGTGCCGATTTTGATCAGATCGTTGCTCGTGCAAATGAATCTGGCCGTGATGTCGAACGCAATCTGGCGACGTTGTCACGCTTTGAAACCGGATCGGAAACGGTTCAAGCGGATATCGCCGTAGCCCAAGCCAATCTAGAAGCGGCGCGGGCAGACCTTGCGCGTGCAGAGCAGGATTTGGAGCGCGCTTATGTGCGTGCGCCAGAGGACGGGATGGTTCTTGATATCAATGCCCGTGTCGGAGAGCGTCCGGCGGTTTCGGGTATGATCGACCTTGGTGACACCACAAATATGACGGTAGAGGCAGAAGTCTATCAAACCATGATTGGCCGCGTCTCAATTGGCGATCCTGTCACAGTTACTGCCGAAGCTTTGGCTGCTACGTTGGCTGGAACAGTGTCCGCGATCGGACTAGAGATTGGGCGTCAGTCAATCACATCAAGTGATCCAGCCGCGAATACCGACGCGCGGGTGGTCGACGTGATTATCGCACTTGATGCACCGTCTTCAGAACAGGCGCGTCGTTTTACGAACCTCGAAGCGGTTGTCCGGATTGACGCCGGTCGCGTGGAATGAACAGGCTGCTGACTTATCTGTTCGGGCGTCTGCCTATTGGATGGCTCCAGCTTTCTCATAACAAAGGACGGCTTCTCGCTGCTGTATCGGGCGTCGCATTTGCGAACCTACTGGTGTTTATGCAGCTTGGCATTTTGGGCGCGCTGAATGGGTCCACTGTTGCGCCCTACACGATGTTGCAGGCCGATATCGTGATTTCATCCGAAGACGGGAATACGTTGACTGACAGCGGTAATATCGCGCGGACCCGCATGTTTCAGGCGTTGGGCGTACCGGGTGTAGCGTCAGCAGCCCCGCTTTATGTCGGGAACTTACCGTTTAGCATGACGGACGGCACGTCGGTTTCGTTGCTGGCGTTTGGCACGGATACGTCGCAACCTGAATTTGCGTCAACCGTGATAGCCGCGTCTTTGGGGCGGTTGGAAACTGAAAACGCGGCCTTGCTTGATATCCAAACGCGCGGCGTGCCTGCGACAGCG
>Ga0208544_10000663_pt1 | contig 25784 bp, 26 predicted proteins | sample DEB08_DNA_9_FD_184526 | JGI IMG/M metagenome (GOLD analysis project Ga0208544, IMG submission 184526) | Aqueous microbial communities from the Delaware River and Bay under freshwater to marine salinity gradient to study organic matter... | ecosystem: Environmental > Aquatic > Marine > Coastal ... | reverse complement strand
AGCCATTAGCTGTAGGAAATCTAAATTATTTGCTTCTTCGATGTTCATTTTAAGTCTAAATCAAGTTTAAAGTGAACTTAATTTAAGTTTATTTAAAATTTAAACTCAACTTATTCTTTGCTTTTTTCTTTATTTATTTTATCAGCAATTGCCTCCATAAACCATGTATGGCGAGAAACCCTTACCACCCTATCATCTATAAGACCATCAATGACATCCAATAAATCTTTAGATAGTCGAAGCTGAACAGGAATTTTTTTACCAGTTGGCTTTTTTATACGTACTTTCTTTGGAGGCTGTTTTTCCTTGGCAGGCACATCACCGCCTTTGTTTATTAAAGCATCAACATCTGCCTCACTAAGAACTTTGCTTTTGGGTTTTTTTGATATACCGCTCATAAGTCAATAATAAGTTTATTAAAAGTTAAAAACAAACTTAATTTAAGTATAAAATAAGTATAAATCAAGTATAAAATAAACTTATTTTATACTTAAAAGGACTTTAAAGAATTTATTCATTTCATCAATAGCCTTTTGGTTTTTAGGCTTAAATTCTGCAATACCTAATCCTGCGGATGATGCTTTTCTAAAAGCCTTTCTTCTTCCAATAGGCGTATCAATATATTCCAGTACGCCTGTTTCAATAATATACCCTTTTGAATCATCGTCCTCATTCCCTACGGCATCTACACTATTAAGCATAGCAAATGATTTTAAATTAGGGTTAGCAGGAGTCATTTCCTGTACCAAACTGACAACATCCTCCAATGTCCACATATCAAAAGAACTGGGTACAAAAGGGGCTATAAATACGTCAGAGACAACAAGAGCCGCTCTTTGAGAGGTCGTATCTCGTCCACCTGCATCAATGACTATATCCTGATATTTGGGTTTTAGCTTTTGTATTTGGGTTCTCACAGCATTTCCAGAAAGTTTAATAGCCGTGTACCCCATATCATCAAGGGTTTCACTTCTCAATTGTGAGAAATCCGAAGATGTACCTTGAGCATCAGCATCAACCAAAAGGACATCACGCCCTGAATTGGATAATAAAACTGCGAGGTTTGTTGCAATAGTAGTCTTGCCACTTCCTCCTTTGATTCCTCCAATAGTATAAATCATAATAAGTCTATTTTAAGTTTAAAGTGAACTTATTTTTCACTTATAATAATCAATTAAAGTGCAATTTAAACTTAAAATAGACAAATCGTCAACTTTTAAAAGAATTCTTTCCACAGATTATTTCACCCCATTTCCTGATTCTTTCCGTTTATTCGGCACAAACCCATGGTGTTCCAATCTACATTTATCACCGCAATAAATAGCATCAGAGCGTTTATGCGCAATATCCGTTGTACAGTTCTTGCATAAACGTTTAACGGTTACGGGCTTATCCGTCACGGTTGCGTTGTAGCCGTTATCCGTGGGGCTAACCGTTGAACGGTTAGCTGATAAAGCGTAGGCTTTTATCCACCCCTTATCCTTCAAAGCGTTAAACGGCTGAACCGTAACCGTGTAAATAATATCCGCTAAAGCGTTACCAAAACGTGAACCCATATCAAAAATAATCATAATCATTTGGACATTGTTCTCGATAACTTGCTGACCGTGTTTTTTGCGTAACGATTTTAAAACGATTGTGAGAATAAACGCAAGAATACCGCACCCCAATGTCATCACCAATAAAATTAGGTTTAGCTGTTTCTCCCGAAACTTACGTTCTTGCTCCATTTTCAGAGTATTATCTCGCACGGATGCCAACAATGTATCTTTTGAAGGGTGATAGGAGAGGGTAGGGGCTATGGCTGTTTGAATAAACTTTTTATGATTTCTAGCATCAAACACCAATTGATTACCCTTTTCGGTGGCGGATTTAATCGCCTCACGGTAAGCTTTAAAACTTGAACTGCATCGACGGCATTTGTGAAAAAAGGACTCTGGGTCTTTGTATTGCGCCTTATGTAGCTTTTGCCACCCCGTAGAGCCGTTTTGAACGGCTTGGCTTACCAGCCTAGCTTTTTCTGTTAAAGCGAATGTAACTCCCTCTATTTGCTCTTTATTGGCGTTTTTTAGCGTGGTGAATGCTTGTGATTTCAAAACGCTGTCTTGCACCATCGCTTTTTCAACGGTGGCGTTCAAATCTCCCAAATGGGTTTCTCCTGCCAATTCGTTACTGATAAACTGGTTGGACGCTAACGAGAGGAGTAGGGTAGTGGCTAATGCACAAATGGCAAAAACCCACACGGGGCGATTACTGCCCTTTGTGTCATCAGGATGAACGGTTGAAGCTTCTGCCAAGGCGTTTGCCAGTACCCAATCAATCCCTGCCCAACCAAGGGCAACAAAGCCCACTTTGATGATGAGGGAAATAATAAAAACATCAGGGGCTAATATATCGGCGAAATATGTGCCGATTTTGTAGGTCACGAGGACTGAACCAAGTGCTAAAATGGTCAAAAGGAACTTACGTCCTTGCACGAATGCCCATTCTCGATGATAGGCACTTTGAGAAATGTTAGAATTCATTACTTTTGAGATTAGGTTTTTAAATAAATCGAACCTGATTGGCAAAGCTTTGGACGGTGATGCCTTTCAGGTTTTTGTTTATCGCTCAATGCTATGTAGGTTTAATTCGCTCTTGGTCTGTGTAGTAGGTTTTCAAGATGTCATTAGCAATGAAGCTTTTAGACCGCCTCTGGTCTTTCGCATCTTTGGTAATTTCTTGAATAACATCATTATCAATGTAAAGCGTGATAGATGACCCTTTAGGTTGTTTAGAGTCTGGCGTTTTTGTAGATTTTCCCATATGAAATACAAATTGTTTTAGTCGGCTAAAGCCGTGTCTGTCAGAATGACATGCAAGGTAGTTAAAATATGTAGAACATGTATGTTTGAGGGAATTTTTAACATTTGGAAGGGAAATCTCCTAATCGGATTTCGTGTGCGGTTTGTTGTGTTTTTTATTTCCCCCCCTTAGCCCCGCAGGGAATCAATAAGTTGTGAGTGGTAGCGAACGCCATATCTATAATTTATCGGATAAGAGGTGAGAAAATGGAGGGTTTTTCTTATTTGTTTAATTGTTAACTGTTAAAGGTTATGAATCTTATAAGCCATTGATTTTGTGTAAGTTATGCTTATTTGAGCGGAAGAAATCAGGAAGTTCAACGGAAGATTACAGGAGGTTAAACGGAAGAAATCAGGAAGTTCAGCGGAAAGAATCAGGAGGTTGGACGGAAGAAATCAGGAAAAAAATTTGAACCTTGGTGGAATTTAAAGATTTTGCAGGGTGGGGAACGTATAAACTATTGGTTTATACGTCTTTATATAAATTTGAGCGGAAGAAATCAGGAAGGTAAAAATATTTGACAAATTCTTTCGACGGAAAGAATCAGGAAGGATTATCTATGGTGACGCTCTTATTTATATAATTATTTGATAACCAATTATTTATATAAATACTATCACTTTATAACCTTAAAAAATTCGGCGGAAGAAATCAGGAAAAAATTGTTTGAGTCAAATTTTAACGGAAAAAATATTTACTTTTCCGCTTAAATGTATATATTCGTATATTATGACGGAAAAGCTTATCGTAAAAATCGAAAATGAGTTTGCACAATACTCTCCATATAAATTAAAGACTAGAACACATTCTTTATTTTATTTCCTGCTGTCTCAAATAGATACCCTTGCCACTAATATTGATGATGTTGTGGTTTCAGTCAAAGATATTGAAACCCATCTAAAAAATAGTGCTAATACCAGCCGTAAGCCTAATCAGATTGTTCATTGGGGTAATTTCAAAGAAGAAGTACAGCCTTTCATCCAAGAATTAAAAAGTTGTACCACAATGTTGCCCTCAAAAAATGAGGTTAAATATAAAGGGGCTTTATTGCCAGAACCCGTAACAATTTTTAAAAAAATTGTTCCTGTTTATAATACACAAGGACAACCATCATATAAATTTACTATAGACCCACAAATGAAGGGGTTTCTTTATGATTTTGCAAGTTACGTTCAATTTCAACTTAATGCTGATGTAAGACTATCTAATAACTATGCGTGGAGGCTATATATTGCTTTAAAATCTAGAGCCGCAAGCCAAGCTAAATATAGAAAATATACTTATTTTGAACGCACCATTTCTCAAATTAGGGAACTTCTCGCTGTGCCTTCTGATAGCTATACTGCGTCCTATGATTTTAAAAGATATGTGATAGAAAAAGCTTTAGAAGATATTAACAAAAACTCTGATGTAAGATGTTGGTTTGAGCCAATAACAAAAGGCAGGACACTTACAGGTATAAAATTTCATATATCTTTAAGTAAGTATAATCGGCATCAACTTCACCTATCTCTAAAGGACAAAAAAGAGGTGTTTTATAGCTATCTAAAAAAGATTAGTAAATTAAAATATGATAAAATTAATGCAAAAGAATTTATATCATATTTTCCTGACGAATATAGCGTTATCACTTCACAAGTAGAAAAAGAATTTAATAATTTTGAGATATATACAGAGGGTGGAAACATTACACCAAAAATTTTACAAACTTGGAAAGAAGGACATATAAAAAATCATATTTTAGATTTTGCCAGAGAAGAAATAAAACTCTATGAAGATAACAAATAATTTTTCGTCCTCAAAAAGTTGCCTTTTGTTTAAATGCCACTTTTTGAGTAGCAGGGTAGGGGGCTTACTTGCCCTTCGGTAACTTCTTTATAAAATCAGGTATTGTAAGCACCTTCATCTGATAAATGGCGATTTCATTCAATCGCTCTAAGCGTTTTTCCTGCTCCAAACCCATGTTGATATATTCCGCATTCAAGTTTTCAAGATTGGAAAGAACTAGAAGCTGGTCGCCTGCGGCATGGTCACGAATATTACCTTTCTTATCAGGGTTTTGTGTACGCCACATTTTGGCGGTCATGCCAAACAAAGCCACATTTAACAGGTCTGCTTCATCAGCATAAACGATGCCTTTTTGTTTCGGTGTCAATCGAGGGGGAACGAGGTGCTTTTGTATAGCATCGGTATGAATACGATAATTGACCTTTGCGAGCGTACGCTTAAGATTCCACTCAATAGTATCTCTCTGTTCTTGTGCTTCTTTGGTTTTGAGCCGTTGAAATTCCTTAGATATATAAAGCTGAAACGTTGGTGATAGCCATAAACAAAAATGAAAGGCAATATCAGGATGGGCATAAGTTCCACCATATCGCCCTGCCTTAGATTGAATACCGATGGCATTGGTAAGGGAAGTCCATTTCTTTGCAGATAAAATAAAGCGGTTTAATCCAACTTTTTCTTTAATTCCATGCAATTGCATGGAATTAAAACTTGGGTTGTAAAGCTCCTCCCATGTTGCCAAATATTCGATTGTATTCTGGTTTCTTAGCCAGTTTTCAATATGCCTACCATTCCCCTCAAACCTTTTATCTATATCCGTGAGTGAAATATAATCATTGTCCTTATGGGTTATTAGGGCTATTTCCCCCCCTTGAACATTAATCGTTTTTTTCTTTGCCATGTGTATCTTCTTTTTAAAGTTGCAAGATAATTAATACTTAGCATTTTCAAAGGGAGGGTACAAATTGTCTCCCCCCTTTGAAATCGTTACAAATCGTAACGGGTTATTTTTATTTCACTCCCAAATCCCCCCTGCCATTTCCCGTTCCTCTGCACCTAATGCTCTGCCATACACCTCCAACATGTCGGTTGATGTCCAACCACACCATTGTTTTATAAGCTGTGGCGGTGTTTTGATTTGCTGATGGGCAATGACAAAGCTGTGGCGCAATCCGTGAGCGGTTGCCTGTGCGCCCTCGATGTCGGCTTTTTTCATGATAGCTTTAATGGCACTCCATCCAGTCGTGCGCCCGAATGTCCAAATCCGTTCCTCTGGAGTCTTTTTGACTATATCTTTGACGTGGTGAACATCATCAAGCTTGGTTAAAAAGTCTTTCGGCAGGGGTACGAACCGATATATCTTTTTCTTGGTGTGGCGTTTGAGTGTGCGAAGCACTACGCCCTGACGGGAATAGTCTATATTTTTATAGGTAACATGTAGACCCTCTGATATACGGCATCCTGTATAATAGAGCATGAGGGCAAAGGTGCGTTTGCTCCGCTTGTTCTTGTCCTTCAGGGCAGGGGTGATAGCGTCAAAAAAAGACCTGCGTTCTTCAGCCGTTAAATATTTGCGGTTTCCCTGGTCATCGTATAAATCCCAATCGTACATATTTTGTATTTAAACCTATCTAGCGAAAGGTTCAAATTTAGCACAAATTTCTGGAAATGCCAAAAGGATAAACCCTGTATTTATAAGGAATGTGGGAAATAAAAAAGAAAGGTAGGGCGGTCAAAATTGAACACTTTGGCGCAAACCGTTCAATTTTTCTAGTTTATCATCTGCTTAGTGCCTAAATTTATCTGAATATTTATGACGTACCTATTCCCATGAACTAGGGTCTTCTTCATTTTGCCTTTCTCTTGCCCTTCTATGTATCCTTTCTCCTTCCTCAGAAGAAAACTTAAGAAAAGTAATAATGAGAAAAAAAATAACCCCAAAAATTAAAAACGCAAATGCAGCCTGTAAATTCTGACCAGTCGTTAATAGCAGTAATAAATCCATGTTAAGTATAAATTCAAATTAGAAAATAAAATCGTCGTGATGAAAGAATTTGAATCTAGCACCTCGCTATTCCTTATTGGGGTTGTTTGCACATAGCGTAAAATTGGTAAAGTTTATAAACAATGAAATTGCATAAATCCTTGTTTATTTTACCGCATAAAATTAATGGTTTTTAGTTGCCAGACCTCTTTCATGAGTAAAGTCTTTTCTTTTCCAATACAAGATGAGTCCTAATAAGATAAGACCTCCTATAGGGTTTTGAATTAATACGAAACCGACTAGGTACAATAATAAGGCATAGTGAGCCAATTTGAAAAGAAAAGCTAATAAGTAAAAAAAGTTAGCTAATAAGTTAGTCATGGTTTTCATAGGTGGCAGCTATTTTTTATTTATCAAGGCTTTGAAAATTGCGGAAGGTACTAGAATGAGTACCAATAATCATTCCACAAAGCTGATTAGCATTTTACTAGAGCTATTTGTGTAATTCGAGTTAAGGTACATAAATCTGATATAAGCCATAATGGATATTTATGGTTATTTAAAGCTATGCTGTGATTGAACAGAAGAACAGGAAACTGTTCAATTTTTAATTTGAGAAGGCTATAATCTTCTTAAGATGAAAGAAGGCAAGATTTTAGATACTATAAAAATAATTAACAATATCTTGTTAAAAAAATTTAAAGATGTACCTTTGAGATATGCCAGATAAAGCACGACAATATAGACCATCTCACGTACGAAGATTAGATACTCTATCAGGTAATGAATGCGCTGAGCCTAATTGTACTAGACCATTAATTGGTGAAGACGGAATAAGTATTATCAGCAAAATTTGTCATATTGAAGCCGCCAGTAAAGAAGGTGCTAGATATAACTCTGATATGAATGATGATGAAAGACGACATTACAATAATCTTATTCTTTTATGTGATGAACATCATACAATCATTGACAACAAAGAGAACGAAGGTAAATTTCCAGTTCCCCTACTTCAAGAATGGAAAAAGACTCACGAAAGTAAACAATTATATAAACTTAGGAAGACATCTCTTTTAAGATTAGCTATTGAAGCAATCGCTGATTTGGACTTAGATGAATCTGACACACCTCCAAAAATCGAAAGTTTTGATATTGAAGAAAAAATTAATCACAATGATATTCAAAGAAACAGATATTTGATTAATGATTATAAGGTCTTTTATCCGAAAATAAATGCAGTCTATCGAGAATTGGAAAACCAAGGCTCTTTTAAAAAAGATAAATTATTAAGAAATATTTATAGACTATATTTAAAAACCAAAGGTAAGTATGTTGGGGGAGCACCTGTACCATTAGATATCATTAGAACAAACTCTGATAATATAATAGAAGATATTGAAAATGAATTACTGACTTTAGTTGAAGCGGATGGCGATTTTTATCATGAAGATATAATTTATGGCGTATCAATCATTATGGTTGACTCCTTTATGCGCTGTAAAATCTTAGAAGAACCACCTAAATCATGATAGTAACAACAGACATAAACCCAGAGAGAGATATATACTACTTAGGAGCATTAGTATTGGAGGTTTTGAAAGAATCTAAATCAAAAGAAATAGATTATTTTGATGCCTATCAAGCCCTTAATCAAAAGGAGAAAGTTTCTATTAGTTTATTTTCTTTAATATTGGATTGGCTTTTTCTTTTAGGGGCGGTCAAGTCTGACCAAAGATTTATTGTTAAATGTTTTTAAAAAAACTAACCATATCGAATGACGATTTAATAATACGGGATATTCCTTTTCATAGAGGGATAAACTTAATTATTGATGAAACAAGGACAGAAGATAAAACAGAGTCAGGAAATAATGTAGGCAAAACAACAGTACTGAGATTGATAGATTTTTGTTTAGGAGGAAAGGGCAAAAATATCTATGAAGATTCCGAATTTAAAGGACATACAAATACCGCTGTAGAAAAATTTTTGACGGATAATAATATTATTATCGAGCTTATTCTGAAAGCGGATTTAGAAATAAATAATTCTAATGAGATTGTTATTAGAAGAAATTTCCTAAAATACTCTGATAAAATACAAGAGATTAATGGAGAAAAATATTCTAATGATGACTTTCCAAGAAAATTGAAAGAATTGGTTTTTAACTCTAAAGAAGAAAAACCTAATTTTAGACAGATAATAGCTAAAAATATTCGAGATGAAAAAAACCGACTAGTTAATACATTAAAAGTTCTTAGCCCTTATACTAGTGCTGATGAATACGAAGCTCTCTTTTTATTCTGGTTGGGCATTGATTTAGATTTCAGCTCTCGAAAACAAAAGCTATTACAACAAAAAAAAGCAGAAGAAAAAATACAAACTAGACTAAAAAAAGAAAATTCACTTCCACAAATTAATCAGTTTCTTATTGTTTCTGAAAGAACAATCAAAGAGTTAGAAATCCAAAAGAACAGCTTTAATTTAAACGATAATTACGATAAGGATTTGACTAGATTAAATTTAATTAAATCCAAGCTCAATACCTTATCGACACGATTGGGTTCTCTTGAAGTTAGAAGAGATTTAATTATAGAAAGTAAAGAAGACCTTGAGAAAGATTTGGCTGAAATAGACATAGATAAGGTAAGAAATCTTTATAAAGAAGCTCATTCTTTAATACCAAATTTACAAAAATCATTTGAAGAAACAATTGAGTTTCATAATCAAATGATTGCTGAAAAGTTAAAGTTTATAACTCAAGAGATACCTGCATTAGAAGAAAATATTAATTCGACCAAGAGAGAAATAACCAGTTTACTTTTAGAAGAAAAATCTACATCGCAAAAACTTCTTAAAACAGGAGCGATAGAAGAACTTCAAAAAGTAATTACAGAACTCAACATTGCCTATGAAAAAAAGGGGATGTTAGAAGAACAAAAAAGATTTTGGGAGTCGTCAAATGAAAAAATTAAGTTGATTGACGAAGAATTAAATACAATAAATAAGGGAATTGCATCCAAAGACGAATTGATACAAAATAGAATAGCTACATTTAACAAATTCTTTACTGCAATATCAGAGAAACTTTATAAAGAGCAGTTTGTCTTGAGTCCAGAAATAAATGACAAAGGATATAGTCTTATAATAAGTAGTTTTTCAGGAAATTTAGGAACAGGCAAGAAAAAAGGTCAAATTGCTGCATTTGATTTAGCATATATTCAATTTGCGGATTTTCTTGATATTGATTGTTTACATTTTATTTTGCATGACCAAATCGAAAATGTTCATGAAAATCAAATTACAAATCTACTTAATGAAATTGTTAGTAATGTTAATTGTCAATACGTTTTACCTGTCCTTCGTGGCAAACTTCCTGACGACATAGATGTAACTCAATTTGAGGTACTCTCCTTATCTCAATCAGAGAAATTATTTAAAATATAAATATTTTTTGAACGTTTCGCCCCCGACTGTTCACACTATATGATGTTAGAAGCATCAAAAAAGGACTGCGGTTAATTCGGCAGTCTTTTTTCTATTTCTGAACACTTGCTTACTAATGTGTTTAACTCTCACGGTTCAATCGTTTTGATTTTTTTGTAGCTGATAAATTCAACGGTTTCATAGAGTGTTCCATCTGGCTCAACATAGCATTCTTCGTTACATTTATTGATGGACACAGGGCGCAATGTCTCTCGTACTGCTTTTTTAGCTATGCGGTAGGCATCGCCAAGATTGTTTGTAAAGAACTCTATCGTTTCGCCTGTATCTTCAAAGTAAACATCATATCCTGTATTAATTCCTGTATTTGTCATGGCTTATTTTCTCCTTGGTTGGTGGTTTCTGTTGAAACCGTCCGTCCATGGTTGAGCCGAAAATTACAATGGTCGTTTACGACCGAAGGCTTGCCGTTGTAATTATTCGGGCAAGTAGACAGGTTTTGATAATCAGAACACCGCCAATCAAGGAGGGGAAATAAAAAATGAACTACGGTCAAGCAGGAATAGGGCAGGGTACTAATGGCGGTTTTATTTGCATAGAATGTATGGCAGTATCACCACATGAATAAAGATTTCAATTCATGGAATAACTTAAAACAGAATATAGATAAACAAAATCATGTGCCGTTTTTTAAAGAGCGTGAAATATGGTGGTGTAGTATCGGGGCAAACGTTGGTCATGAACAAAACGGAAAGAACGATAAATTTAATAGACCTGTTCTTATTGTGAAAAAATTCAATAATCGTTTATTCTGGGGAGTGCCAATTACAACACAAATCAAGGAAAATAAGCATTATCACTTATTCCAATTTAAGGGGCAAAAACAATGCGCCATGCTTACCCAAATGCGCTTATGGGACGCTAATAGAATAACAGGAAAAATGGGGCGTATTGGAGAACAAGAATTCAACCGTATTAAATTTGATTTATCTTCTTACCTCAAATAAAAAAGCCCACTAAGGGGCTTTTTTTTAGTCCATCCCCGAAGGGATGGGACGTGACTAATGTCAATTTGTACCCCTATCATAACCTGTGTTCTACATTTTGTCAAACGAGATAGGACAAGGGGAAAATGAACAGAATATCAATCAATAAGAACCTATTTTACCCCAAAATGACTGTATAATCCTAGAATTGGTTCTATAGTCCTAGGATTTTTGGTATTTTTTTATAGGGATGGTAAGCCCTCAAAAAAGAGAGGGCTGTATTTGTTTAGCGTTTAAATAATGGTCATTCCATTTCTCTGTTAAATTTGTTCCCATTGCTTTTATGCCTTTCATTAAAACAGTATCATCTTTTTCATAGACGATAGCCATGATGGCGTAAACTAATGCGTCTGCATCTTCACGTTCAAAACAGTTATCAAATTTACGATTGTTGTTAACCTTATTAAATGCTGAATCCAAGTAAGGATTTTGAGCATATTCTTTAATGGCTTTGGTCACGTAATGAACCCGTAAACCGAACCCTTTTTGTGTTGGAAATGGATTTGTCATTTTTGCGCTCCTTGGTTGGTGGTTTCTGTTGAAACCGTCCGTCCATGCGCTGACAGAAAATTACAATGGTCGTTTGCGACCGAAGGCTTGCCGTTGTAATTATTCGGGCAAGTATGGCAGGTTTTGATAATCAGAACACCGCCAAGCAAGGAGGGGAAATAAAAAATAAACTGCGGTCAATCAGGAATAGAGCAGGGGAGAAGTGAACACTTGAACAGGAATGTGTTCAACAAAATATCACCTTTTAACAATCCGTTCGTAAAAAAATCTTTTTACACATTAAGAAATACTACATTTGTATTTTTATTGTGAGGTTTCCTGTTTATGATAAATTTCACGCTATAAATATCTATCAAACCTAAATAGAGACTTAAATGACAGTCGGACAATACATTGACAATATAAACCAACGATACAAACTAGGAAACGCGACTGAACATACCTTTCGTGGCGACCTCCAACAACTCCTTGAAAGTTTAATCTCTGGAATTAGAGCCACCAATGAACCTAAAAGACAGTCCTGTGGTGCGCCCGATTACATTCTTACAAAGAAAGACATTCCTGTTGGCTTTATTGAGGCTAAAGATATTGGCGATAAAGACCTTGAAGGAAAAAAGAAATCAGGGAATAAAGAACAGTTCGACCGCTACAAAGCCTCACTAAATAATCTAATTTTTACGGACTACTTAGATTTTCATTTGTACAGAGACGGGGAATTTGTAACTAAAATTTCGATTGGTGAAGTAACTGAAAAAGGTATTAAAGCCTTACCAGAAAACTTTGCAACGTTTGAAAATCTCATTAAAGATTTCTGTACGCACGTTGGACAAACCATAAAAAGTTCAAAGAAGTTAGCAGAAATGATGGCAGGTAAAGCTCGTCTTCTTTCTGACATTATAGGTAAAGCTGTAACAAGCGACCAAGATAACCACGAGGATAGTACACTTAAACAACAAATGACCGCCTTTAAGGATATTCTAATACATGATATTACGCCTAAAGGGTTCGCAGATGTTTATGCCCAAACTATTGCCTATGGGATGTTTGCCGCTCGATTACATGACCCAACTTTAGATACATTTAGTCGCCAAGAGGCGGCTGAACTTATTCCAAAATCAAATCCGTTCCTGCGTAAATTATTTGGCTACATTGCAGGACCAGATATTGATGACCGTATTAAATGGATTGTTGATAATCTTACCGAAATATTTTTGGCGTGTAACGTAGAGGAAATTTTAAAAAACTACGGCAAATCAACAAAAATGGAAGACCCCATCATCCATTTTTACGAAACCTTTTTGAGTGAATACGACCCTAAATTGAGAAAGGCTCGTGGTGTCTGGTACACACCTGCACCTGTTGTAAATTTTATAGTTCGTGCTGTTGATGATATTCTTAAAACTGAATTTGATTTACCGCAAGGATTGGCTGATACATCAAAAACTAAAATTACAATAAACACACAAAATCCTGATAAACGCTCCACTACAGGCTATAAAAAAATTGAAAAAGAAGTACATAAAGTCCAAATACTTGACCCAGCTACAGGTACAGGAACATTTCTTTCAGAAGTCGTAAAGCACATTCATAAAAGATTTAAAGGACAACAAGGTATTTGGAGTGGTTATGTAGAAAATCATCTACTCCCTCGATTGAACGGTTTTGAACTGCTGATGGCAAGTTATGCTATGGCGCATTTGCAATTAGATTTACTCTTAAAAGAAACTGGTTTCAAATCAACAAAGACTCAAAGAACGAGAGTATACCTTACAAATAGTTTAGAGGAATTTCATCCCGATACAGGAACGCTCTTTGCGAATTGGTTAAGTAGTGAAGCTAACGAAGCTAACCACATAAAACGTGATACGCCTGTAATGTGTATCATTGGCAATCCACCTTATGCAGTAAGTAGCACAAATAAAGGAGATTGGATTCAAAACTTGTTAAATGATTATAAGAAAAACCTCAATGAACGTAAAATAAACTTGGATGATGATTACATAAAATTTATCCGATATGGACAACATTTTATTAATAAAAATGGAGAAGGCATTTTAGCTTATATTTCAAATAATAGCTTCATTGATGGCATTACACACCGACAAATGAGAAGGCACTTATTAGAAACATTTGATGAAATTTACATTCTTGATTTACACGGGAACACTCGAAAAAGAGAAACCGCTCCAGATGGTTCTACCGACCAAAACGTTTTCGACATCATGGCTGGTGTCTCAATTAATATTTTCATAAAAACAGGAAATAAGAAGAAAAGTGAATTAGGGAAATTATACCATACTGATGTCTTTGGAAAAAGGAGCTCTAAATATTCATTTCTTAATAATAATTCTTTCAGTAGCGTAAATTGGGAAGAATTAAAAAGCCAAGAGCCGAATTTCTTTTTCATACACAAAGATTATGAATTAAGAGATAGGTATCAAAAAGGGTTAAAGATAGACAATCTATTCGATTTAAATTCTGCTGGTATTGAGACCCAGAAAGATAAAATCGCTATTCATTTTACTAAAAGCACTTTTAAAAAAGTTTATTCAGATTTTGTTGAATTATCAGAGGAAGATATCCGAAATAAATACCCCCACGCAAAAGATACAAGAGATTGGAAAATAATAACGTCCAAGGAGGATTTCAAAAAACATGGAGAAAGTAAAATCAAACAAATAGTTTATCGACCATTTGATAGTAGATTTTCATATATGTCAGGGAAATCAAAAGGCTTCGTAGCCTATCCAAGATACAATGTGACAAAACATTTAATTCAAGAAAATCTATCCTTATTAACCTGTAAAAGACAAACTTCATTTGATTTTCAACATATTTTTTTAGTTGATAAACCAAGTGAACGATGCACCGTTTCTTTGCAAACAGGAGAAGTAGGATATATTTTTCCTCTTTATCTCTATCCTGAAATTAATGGACAACAAAGCCTACAACAATCAAAAAAAAGAACACCAAACCTAAAACAAGATAAAGTAAATGAAATATCCATAAAATTAGGTTTAACTTTTACAAACGAAAAAGAAAACACGGAGAACACCTTCGCTCCAATTGATGTTTTAGATTACATCTACGCAGTTCTACATTCCCCAAACTACCGAAAAAAATACAAAGAATTTCTAAAAATAGATTTTCCAAGAGTACCATATCCTAAAAACCAAAATACCTTTTGGAAATTAGTGGAATTAGGTAAGGAAATCAGAGAAATTCACCTTTTGGAATCCCCAACCACAGAGCAATATATCACTACTTACCCTAAAGATGGGGATAATGTAATCACTCGGAAATTAACCAAAACAAGTATTGGTTTTGAATTAACCAATGAAGCCGTTGGTATTGGAAGGGTTTGGATAAATGACGACCAATATTTTGATAAAGTGCCAAAAGTAGCTTGGGAATTTTATATAGGCGGTTATCAACCTGCCCAAAAGTGGCTCAAAGACCGAAAAGGAAGAACTTTAGGATTTGATGATATTTTCCATTATCAAAAAATAATTGTGGCACTATCAGAAACCGATAGGCTTATGAAAGAGATTGATAAAATAGAGATAGAATAAAATTTAATAACCAAGAAAGCTCAAAATAATGGCAGTTTTAGAAAGTGGAGACAAAAAATACAGCACCCTTTTAAATGAAATTGAAACAGGTGAAATTAAAATTCCACAATTTCAAAGGCAATTTGTTTGGGATATAAAATCCTCTGCAAAGCTCATTGATAGCATTTTGAAAGGCTATCCTATTGGAACATTCATATACTGGCGCACAAATGAACGGCTACGTTCCGTCAGAAATATAGGTAATATTCAACTACCCGAACCCAAAGACGGGGAGTTCATAAATTATGTGCTAGATGGTCAGCAAAGAATAACCTCTTTATTTGCGGCACTAAAAGGAGAAACAGTCACTAGAGACAACGGTAAACTCGATGATTTTTCCAAAATTTATATAGATTTAAATGCAAAAAATGAGGATGACATTGCCTTTGTTGAAGTAGGGCAAAGAGAGCAATTTACCTATGTTAAACTGACCGACTTAATGACACAGGGCAGAAGGTTTTTTAATTCATTCCCTGAAAAATATGATGAGAAAATTGATAAATTTAGAGAGATAATTCAGTCCTACCAGTTTAGAGGGGTGAATTTAAAAGATGCTGAAATAGATGTTGCTACAGAAGTTTTTACACGCTTGAATGTTGGCGGTAAAGATTTATCGCTTTTTGAAATTATGGTTGCCAAGACTTATAATGTCTCAACTGTTGAGGACGAAAATGGCAATAAAAAACAGGTCGTTTTTGACTTGTATGAAAAATTTGAAGACCTCAAAGAACAACTTGAACCTGCAAAATACGATACCATTTCCTCTGCTACTGTCATGCAAATCGTTTCAATTCTTTTAAAGAAAGAATGTACCCGAAAAGTTATCCTAAAATTGGATAAGCATGATTTTATCAATATGTGGGATGAAGCTGTAAACTGTATAAAACGGTCTATAGATTTTTTTAGAAGTTATGGTGTTCCTGTGTCAAGGTTACTCCCTTATAATGCGCTCTTAGTTCCTTTTAGTTATTTCTATCACCATCATAAAACCAACCCCACAGGCGACACAAAAAAGAGGTTAGAAGATTTTTTTTGGAGGGCATCTTTAGGCTTTAGATATTCGTCAGCCGTTGAAGGCAAGATAGCCCAAGACATAGAAAAAATTGATACTATTTTAAAAGGTCAACTTCCCAAATATGAATGGCAGATTGATGTCTCTCCTGAAAACCTAATCAATCTAGGATGGTTTAGTGCTGGACGTTCCTTTATTAAGGCTATTCTGTGCCTATATACCATGCAAAAACCTAAATCATTCAGTAACAATTTAGATGTAAATATTAAAAATGATTGGTTAAAGCGAGCAAATAGTAAAAATTATCATCATTTTTTCCCAAAGTCTTATATGAAAAAACATCAGCCTGAATGGGATGAAACGATGGTAAATCACATTCTAAATATAACTATTGTAGATGACCATCTAAATAAAAATGATATAAGAGCAAAACGTCCGTCCATTTATCTAAATATTTTTATTGCAAAAAATGAAGATTTAGAGACCTGCCTGAAAACTCATTTAATTAATCTTAATGAAGATGGCATCTTGGAAGATGATTACAAAACATTTTTATACAATAGGGCTGAAAGAGTGAGTAAAATTTTGTCCAAAAAGATTATCAATCAAAAACTTGATACTGTATTAGAGCGGTATGAAGAATTTAACGAAGAAGACACTACAGAATAACAAAAAATTGAACCTTTTAGTACCAACTGTTCAATTTGCACTCACAAAGCAAGCTCTATATAACAGGGGTATGGACACAAAGTCCGTCCATTTAATCAACCCCGTTTGCCTATCAGGATAGCCAACCATCAATGAGCCGTCAGCCTCTTTAGAAACGGAAATCATTTCGCATCCCTCGCATATCACGGATTCCTGATATCCTCGCTTTAATCTGCGGTGGATTTTATAAATATCAATGTCGGTTTCCATGCCCCAATCTTTGGCGCAATTGTTACAAAATTCTGCCATTGGCTTAGTGTTTTGGATTAATCAAAACACTAAGCTAGGTATTTGTGGGTGAAATAAAAAAGATATGCGTTATTCTTGGGGCGTGAATGCCAGTATATAATCGGATGCTTTTTGCGCTTGGTTTGAGGCTTTAATAATCGCTTTATTATCCTGCTTTAATTTGCCTAGCCATCCTTTTAAATAGGCGGCGTTCTGGGTGATTGTTTTCTCAAATCCAAGGCTTGCACATAAAAACGCACTTGTTAGTTCAGCAACCAATTCTTCTTTAGCGTAGGACGCATCACCAAACTTGTTTTTTAAGTCTCTGTTTAGCCGTGATGGGTGTCCAGTCCAATGTGCTAACTCATGCGTGGCTGTGGCATAAAACGGCTCTGTACCCTTAAATTGCGCCCGTAATGGCAATTGTATTTTATCGAGCGTAGGATTGTAAAACGCCTCATTGCTTTCGATGATTTCTATTTTGGCATCCGTTGAATGAATAAGGGTTTCTGCTCGCTCGTTCCTCTCAAATTCGGGCAATGGCTCTTGTGGCTCTACGTGGTAAAATTCGGGGTCTAGTCCTTCCGTTTGCGCCACATTAAAAACTCGATACAGTTTGAGCATGAAAATTTTCTTGAGTCCTTGGGCTTGGGCTTGCTCTTTGGTTAATTCGCCCACTTTATCAGCAGATATAAATTCATTATCCTTTGTCACATAGCTAGGTTTTGTAAAAACAATCGGGGATGATTTTTCGCCCTTCTTCACGGTTGCGCCTTGGTCTTTGGCTTGTTTGAATGTGAGCCATTGGTTTTTTAAATACTTTCTATGTACCAAGGTCATGCCGAGTAAAAACTGATTAATACCTCGATAGGTTTTATCGGTCGTGGCGTTCCTTGCAGGGGCGTTGTCTGCGCCTAGTGCTATCCACGGTTGTTTCCATCCTCCCGTCTCATGGCTTTCTAATAGGTTGATAATTTGGTCTGTAACCGCTTGGTAAATGTCATTTTGTTTCATTTGGTCTTTCTCCTTCAATTGGTTTTAGGGTTAATGCGTGTGCATGAACCCTTGCCCTACTGGCGAAGTGGGGTAACAACTGCAATAAAAATCAATAGCAAATGGAGCGGACAGGAGCAAAGCGACAACACGGATTGCTGTTTATTTTTGTTGTGGGCGTGAGGGCAAAGCCCTTAGTAGGTCATTAAAAGCCAAACGAGAGAATTCTCCCAGAGCGACAGGGGAGAAAAGAGAGTTCACGCATATTCCTTGACATAACCTTTTGTAGGGTGTATGCTTGCACCATTATTTTTATAAGGAGCAAAGAATGTATAACCCTAAAGAAACATTACGAGTTGAGCATTACCATCAAGTAAAACCCTATTTATCAGGGGCGTTAAACCATGTCTTTCAACAACAGATAGTATTATTTAATGAATTATATCAAGAACATGGAGGGCAAATAGGTTCTCATGAACACAATGTTGATAAATTGCACTTTGCTAAAATTGTAGGTGAAGGCTTAATAAGAGACTTCTCCGATAAGGATAATATTACATTTACAGGAATTTCATCCAAAACAACCTTTAAGTGTTTAAACCTTCCCAATACATTCAATATTAAATCCCATGCAAATTTTGGACAGGTAATAATGCCACTCCCTGCAAATATTTCACCGCCCCCATACAACCCTAAAAATGATGAAGAAATACGGATTGAATCTTTTGGTAACTTCACACCTCATCAAACTACCGCATTCAATTTTCACTTAAAAGAAGGGCTTTTATGTTTTGATAAAACTTACAAAGAAGCTGGCGGTCAAATAGGGTCTTTTATACATCGGTACGACCGCATGGAATTTGCAAAACTTATAGTTGACGGGCTTTTAACAGACTTAAAAAATAAGAGTGATGACTTTGTATATGATAGCATTGAAGGCAAAACTACATACCAATGTATGGGAATTACGGATAAAGTAACCGTTACACAAAAAAGCACTTTTGGGGATGATATAAAAACACTACCCAATACACATATTTTTAAATTGGAATATTAGTTTTTTTCTTAAAAAATTATTTCTATATTTAGAGTATGGAAGTGAAATATATTTTTTTTACCGCAATGGCAATAGGCGTACTTACACTCTTCTTTATTGTACGCCATATCGTTTTATCTATACGTGAAAGATTAAAAGAACATAAGGAGTTAAAAAGTGAAAAGACAAAAAGAGAAGCAGACCTAAGACGTTTAAAAAGTCTATGGTCAAATGTTACAAAGAGCCGAGACAATTTAAGAGAACATTTAAAATTATTTGACTATAAAATTTATAAAGAAATTATACCCGATAACGTTCAATCTAGCTATAAATTAGAACTATCCGCCAAATTCAGATATGAACACCTATTAGCATTATACGAGTTCAACTCTTGCCCTCATTTTAAAACCAAATCTGATATAGATAATACGTATCAAAAAATTATAAAACAATACAAAGAATACGAGAATGCATGGAAAAAATTTAATAACACATTACAAGAAACAAGCTTTAAACATGCTACCTTCTTAAGTCTTTTATAAGAACCTAATCATTTACATGTCTATCCATAAAAAATTGATGACGATAAACTTCTTCTCGTTCATAAGCCTTAGATACCGCATTATCATATTGAGACACTATCAATTCTAAAGCACCTTTTAACCAAACTCGTGTTTTATCCTGCTCTATAGTTTGTAAATTCAACTTATTACACTCTTCACCTATCAATTTAGTAGTTTTTTCTGCTAAATATTTATATGCTGACATAAGCCAATTCAAGTCATCTTGATGCAAATCAAAAGTTCCCCCTCCTTCTACATTTTTATATTTTATTCCTTTTACTTTTACTTTTATTTCTTCTTCTTCTTCTACTTCTACTTCTACTTCTAAATTGAATAATGGCAGGGTGCTATATTCTTCTATTAACTCACGATTAAATAAAAATTCATGCTTTTTAAAACTTGCTAAATGCCTCATCTGCTCAATCAGTTTACTATCCGCATCAATAAAAAAACTATCAATTTTTAAATCCTTCATCACCGAAACAACACCTAAAACACTAATAGCAATTTCACTAAAACTTTGCCTTTGCTCTAAAAGAGTTTTTTCATATTTTCGTAGTTTTTTATAAACATACACTAAATTTTCACTTAAAAAATAATTTAGGTCTTCTAAGTTACGAGGTTTATATTCCCCAGAATAAAAGCTCGGAGAAAATACTAGTATTGGGTTCTTATGTAAGCTTATAGAATGTGCTATCTTCTTAATTTTCTTCAATGATTTAATGCCTTTTCTAATCGACATTTCCTTTAATGCGTCCATTGAAGCCAACGCCACCATATCAGGAAACATATATCTATTTTTATCTACAAATTTGACAAAATAAGACATACGAGGACAAAAGAATGGATGCACATGATGGTCTTTATGTTGGATGTATAGAAATTGATTTCTCCCTGACATTTTTTCCCGAAGACTGCCCACCGTTTCAATTTTCAACAGCTCCCTTTTTACACTTATATTACGGGTAACAGCTTGTGTATGTGTTTTACCAACACTATCACTTTTTGTATTACTCTCTGATTCTGTAAAGCCTTCTGCCTCCGAATTCGTAACACCATGAGCAATTGACTTTCCTTTTCCTCCACTTTTCCCTGTTTGTTTGCTTAATCCACTTCCTCCTGTTTCATTTACATTTTTAGAATGAGCAGAACTCTCATTTTGCCCTTCATTTATACTTTCATTTGTGCCTTCGCTTGTACCTTCATTTATACTTTCGTTTGTGCCTTCATTTGCGCCTGATGTCTCTTGTAAGAGGGTTGTAAAAAGCAAATTACGCTTAAAACTTGCGCCTTTATTTACGCCTTTACTTTTTCCCTTAGTTTCACCTTTGCTTTTGCCCTTAGTTTTTCCCTTAGTTAATGATGAATTTGTACCTTTTGTATATGTGTCTCCCCTACCAATAGACCATCCTGTATTGCTTGATTTTGTCAAACTCTCGTTCCAATTTATATTTGTAGATTCTGTTGTAGTATCAGACGTGCCTTTTGTTTTGGTAATTGATGAAGAATTACCAATAGTATAAGATTTACCTTTTGTTTCTGACGTACCGTCCGTTATTGTTTCCCCAATACTTACAGTCTGAACATCGTAAAATTCCTCCCCGATAAGACGACCAAAATATTCAAACTCTCCTATCTCTCTTGTATTAAAAGCCTGTAAACAAGACGCATTCCCAATAATTACCCGTGCATTCTCTTTGCCATAGGTTTCATCAAGCTGTGCCATGTTCTGAATAAACAGCCAAAGATTAATGCCCCTACCCCGTAAAACAGCCATGCCCTTACTAATAATATTCAGCTTTCCAAATGCAGGCAATTCGTCCAACAAAAACAAAACTCGTTGGTCTTGCCGTAAATCAATTGTACTTATACCTTGGGAATTAAATATATCCTTTTGCGCATAAACAGCATTTTCTAATATCAAGCGTACCCATATCGCACAATTAGCAATATGTTGTTCTGGCACGACCAGATAAACAGTCATTTTTTTATCCTGCATATCCGCAAAAGAAAACGTTGAATCCTTAATAATGTCCTTTTTAAAGGTACGCATTGCAACCCATGACAAACATGTTTTAGCTTGTGCCATTGCGTTTTGTGGGATTTTTGTATCATCCTTTGAAGTGGTTAAAACCTGTACCAAATCCCTTAATATCAAATCATCTTTTGCCCGTGGGTCATTTTCAACGATTTCTTGAAGTAGATTTATAAATTCTTCCTTCTCTGGCGGTGAATACGTTAAAATCCTATATATCTCTATAAGATTTTGCCTGTCTGGTTCCCAATATCGAAGACAAAGTGTAAGCAAACCTGTTATTAAATCCCTAGTCGCACTATCCCAAATAGGCTCATTGCTTTCACGACCTTTGGGGTCAAACATTATTGCCGTGGTCAACTGTTTGATTATATCGTCTGAATCAATGCTTTCAGGGTCTGCTAAAAAAAGGTCTAAAGGGTTATAGGTATCACGCCCCCATTTACCGCCTGTTAAATCATAGGGGTCTAAAACAAATACATTTTGCCCCTGCAAACGCCTTGCATTCGCTGTTTTAGCAACGGTTTCTCCCCGTATATCAATAATAAAAACAGAGCCAGAATGAGCTAATAGATTGGGTATAATTAAACCTGTGCCTTTACCTCCCCCTGTTGGTGAAGTGGCTATAAGGTGGGCATCTGTTTTTAAATGTAATAGTTCGTTATTAATACGCCCTACAATATACCCCTCATCATTCTCTAAAAGGATTTCAACGCCTGTTCTGATATTAGGGTCAAATTCTGGATGGTTATTAGATAAATTTTTTGAACTTCGCTCTGGGGCATTTGGTACTGGTAAATTACTCACATGATTTTTTTTAGGTGGTATAAAAATTTAATGTGTAGAGGTGTTTTCTTCATCCTTCCAACCAAAATTTTTGGCATCACGAAGCCCTAAATTATCTTTCCCAAAATCAGACTCTTCCTCTCTTTGTTCTTCATAGGACGTATATGTATCAAATTTTCTTTTCGTAAAATCAGATGCCCAAAGATAAAAATGTCGGACATCATTTGTTTTTTGAAAAAACTGTTCATCTTCACGTCGAATAATTAAATCCATAACCGCCCTCAAAATTCCTTCACAAACCGTTTTTCTTGAATACCCGTGTTCATCTTCAAACTCTTGCGCCATTGCCATGACAAAGCCCCATAACTCTGCTTGTTCTGTTGCATCTGGCTTTTTCATAATATCGGTAAAAGTTTTATCTTTACTCATAAGCTTTGTCCTCCTTCAAAAACTAAAAACTAAAATATGGATAATAATAATGAATTAAGAACTAATTATAACAAAACTTCGGAACAAAATCTACAAAACCGTATCAATCCCTATAATTTAAACAACAAAGAAAAAGAACAAGTCTGGCAAATAACCCAAAAAAAGGAAAAAGCCATTCAGTTTGAAAAAGACGATTATAAGAACAACTGGGAAAAACGTTTTAAATCCGAATTAGATAGATTAAAAAAACCTCAAAAACCCGAACTAAAACACGATTACAAACCTCAAAAAAACAAACAAAATACCCTAAAAAATACTTTTGATTTAGGAGGGACAAAACCTAGAATGACAGACATCGAAACGAGACAAACAGCGTGGAATAATGTAAAAAACAATCATTTGAAAAAAAGGCAAGATATTAAAAGAGCCGCTAATAAGGATATTGATAAAATTTTGGATAACGCACGGCAAGAAGGCAGAGGTCCAAAACCAAAACTTCAACAAGAATTTAAACGGACACATGACCACAATAAAAACAGAGAACAAGACAGAACAAGATAAATTACCTATCCAAATTATAACCTCTTTTTTGGTCTTTATCTGGTGGCTGTTTTTTATCTGATAAATCTCTTGATTGCTTTTTTTGTTCCAAATCAATAGCAGGACTAGGCTTGTTATCCTGCTCACCCCAATAATCCTGTGGTTTAGTTTGAGCAATCTTTTTTTCTAAAGCGTCCGTCTGCTCCTTTATACGACTATCTACATTTTCAAGCGTTAATTTTTCAGATTCTAATTCATCCTTAAAGCCTTGAAATTTCCCTGACATTCTCCCCAATATATTATCATTCGCAACAATTGCCTTCTCTAAAACTTTGATTTTTTTAAGGTGCTCTGTCCGTTTATAAACCTTTCTTTGATGTACTTTTAATTTCTCCCGTTTATCATCTGCCCAATCTTCCCATGCACTAATACGGTCATGCCTAATATGAAACGGCTTTACAATTTTAGGTTTATCTTTCTTATTTCCCTCCTTCAAATCCTTTTTATTCTGCGGTGTCGGCTGTGATGGCGAACCCTCTCGCTCGTCATTGGCAGGAAATGGCAATCTTTTCTTTGCCTTCATTGCCTGTTTTTTGCGCTCCTTCTCGGCTTGCATTTTCTTTTTCTCATGCTCAATCCCTGCCTTTTCAATACGCTCCTGCTGTTCCTGATTTTGCTTATCACGGTCAAAATACTGTTTATCCTCAGCCAATATTTTAGCATCTGGTAAGTCCTTTAAATCAACCAAACGGGCTTTTATGTCCTTCGCCCTTTGCCCTTTCAACTGACGGGAAAGGCTGTGAATTTTGCCCGTATCATCCACAAGTACAAACCCTCGGCTCTTGCCTTGGGCTATCTCGTAGCCTTCTTTTTTCAAAGCATTGGCAAACGCTTGTCCATTCTCGCAAGCGTTATATAGAGCTTGTATTTTTTCAGCCCGTTCAGCCTTATTTTCTTTGTGTTTTACAAAACCGCTTTTGTCATTATCATTAGATAGCTCTTTGCGTTTTTGATTATTCTCAATCCGCTTTTCACAATGAATGCCATGCTTTTGCTCGTACTCTTGCGCCCACTCTGATAAAGCTAAACGGTCGCAAGACATCACAGCCGTTTTGCCGTTTTGAGGATTAACTAAATTAACCACAACATGAACATGAGGGTGGTCTGTCTCCTGATGCTGAACTATGACCGCCTGATGGTCTTTTAAGCCTAAACGCTCCAATGTCTCAAAAGCACTATCAAGCATGGTTTTCTGCTCTGGCTGTTCGCTCGGATGCCACGCCAAAGAATAAGAGTAAACCGCCCCTGCTGATGTTTTGCGCCCTGTCGCCTTCACGCCCATTTCCTGCTTTAGCTTATTGGCATTACTTGCCGTATAAGCCATGCATTTCATAGCCTTTTCGGGGTCACTCGTATTGATGTTATGAATGTGAGTCCATCCTACTCTATCAGACGTTTGAGCTTTGTCTTTATCATGTAAATAATACTGCCCTGCACCCTTGAATGAATGCCCACGGGTAGCGACTTTGGGTATCATTCATTAAAGGTTTGAGTGTAAACAAATCGGTCTAAAAGCGTTTCTGTTTTCTCCAAACAAATAGACAGGTCTTTAATTTCTGTCTCCTTGACTGTGGCAATGTTACTTAACTGAATAAGGTTTGTATCAATGCGCTGTATCTGAAAAATTAAATCATCATTAAAGTTATCATTCGACTGTTTACCTTGAACTTGGCTAAAATTATCACACAACCTTACAGATAAAAGCACATGGTCAAGTATCGGTATTAGCGCCCTCAAACAGTCCTGCAAACGCTGTGGTAAAATGCCTGTACTGTTAGCACGGTGTGCTAAAGTATTTAGCCATTTTCCAATATCATGTTTAAGATAATGAACAAGAGCCAATTCAAAAGAATTGGATTGAGGGCGGTTATTGGCTTTCAAAATAACCTGACCGCTTGCCAACATTTGACGGGTATATTCGCTCATGCTCATACCCACCTGTTTGGCATTGCGCTGAAAACTGGCAAGCTGTTCATCCGTGCATTGAGTTGTCGGAAAACGTGAGGTGAACTTATCGGCTATGTCTTTTTTTGGTCGTGCCATGTGCAATAAAAAAGAATTCAAATTGAAAATTTGACTGGTTCAGAATGAACCAATCGGGGGATTAAACGGGGGGTCTCCCCCCTTTACAAGAGAGTTTTTACAGGTGTAAAAACATATCTTGCTACTCCTA
>Ga0208544_10000662_pt1 | contig 25804 bp, 15 predicted proteins | sample DEB08_DNA_9_FD_184526 | JGI IMG/M metagenome (GOLD analysis project Ga0208544, IMG submission 184526) | Aqueous microbial communities from the Delaware River and Bay under freshwater to marine salinity gradient to study organic matter... | ecosystem: Environmental > Aquatic > Marine > Coastal ... | reverse complement strand
AAGCCACCAGGCCCAGCACAATTCGGGGGAGTACGGCCACAAAGGTGTCGTAATACGTCAGCATCACGGCCTTGAGGTCTGTTAGAAATTTCATAGTTTTTTGGTTTGGGGTGAAGGTAGGGAATTGGGCGAATAACTCGGTAAATACAGTACTTGCACGCGCGAATTATCGGCCAGCCAGTCTTTGATCAGTTGGCTGTGGCAATATGTGGCGTTATCACAAATGCTGTAAATCGTCCCCGTCGGGTGCAAGTAAGGTTTCTTTCCCTTTTGCAGCACTTGCTCGGTGCGGATGGCCCTTAGTTGTTGATCAGATAGTTGCATCGCTACAAAATACAAATCTTTGGGATTCGTCAAATTCAATTTCGTTTGAATATAGTGCCTTGAGCGCAAAGCAGATTTTACCTGGTTGGGGTTGGGTGATACACGTCAGATCCGACCTGGAAAACAGCTACCGGATTGCCGCCCTACGGGGTATTATTGGGCAGGCGATGGGTTGGTGGAGGAAGTGGGGTAGGTTTTGTAAATATATTTTGATAAATTAGCTCCATAATTGAATCAAAATGAATTTGAAATGCGCATTCGTCTGACACTAGAACACCGTCCTGGGGCGGTGTTACCCATCGATTACCGGGCAGCCACCGCAGCCTGGATGTACGCCACCATAGGAGCGTCCGATTCTGAATTTGCCCGTTGGCTACACGAAGAAGGGCTACAGCTCGGGCACCGGCGGTTCAAATTATTTACTTTTGGACAGCTGCAACCCCAGCGCTACGAAGCCCGAGGAGGAACGTTTTATTTACAGGAAGGGCCGACGCAACTGGACGTGAGTTTCTACCTGCCCGAAGTAGGGCAGCACCTCTTGGTTGGGTTGTTTCAAAATATACGCTTTCCGCTGGGTAGCCAGGCGCGGCCAGAATGGTTTGAGGTGCGGGAAGCCCGAATTTTACCCGAACCAGCATGGACGGATAGCATGACTTTTCAGTTCCTCACGCCCTGTTGTATTGCACAACCCGATCCGCAGGGTGGCCCCTCGGTTTACCTTGCGCCGGACCACGCTGAATTTGGCGAACGACTCTTAAACAACCTCTACAACAAATTGTCGGCCTTGCCCGAAAAACTGCGTCCCCAGGTTGATCCCGACTTCGCCTGGTCGTTTCAGTTGCAGGGCAGTTACAAAGCACGCCTGCACCAGGTGCATCAATCGCGCATCAAGGGGTTTCAGTTTTCGTTCCAGTTACAAGCCCCACCACCTTTGTTGCGCCTGGGTTATTATGGTGGGTTCGGAGAGAAGGGAGCGAGCCTGGGATTCGGATTTGCGAAGTTGAAGGGCGGCTGAACGCTGGAGGTACGGTCAAAGTTTTAAATCCTTCTCTGACAATTTTTTAAATTAAACAGCAATGATAAACGACGCGACGCCGCGCCAAAAGGTACTCCGGGTGCTCATGTACATGGTAGAACACCCCAATGGGCTGACCCGTAAAGAACTGGAACAACGCCTGGGCCTGAGCAACAAGGCCGTGAAGGAATGCCAGGAAGCCATCCGCAGCGCTGGTTTCGAGATCATCAAAGACGGCAGCCACCGCTACGCCCTGGAACCCGGTAAGCGCACCGAAAAGCTGAGTCGCCTGCTCTACTTCACCGCCGAGGAACAGGAACTGTTGCGAAGGGCAGTAGATGAAGTGTATAAATTCAGCGATGCCAGCGAGATCCTGAAAAGGAAACTCGCCTCCATCTACGACTACCAGCGCCTGGGCACCATGAGCCTGCGCAAACCCTACCTGCGCCGGATAGAACTGCTGGATAAGGCCATCCAGGAAAAGCGGTGTGTGGTGCTGGAGCGGTACCGGTCGAACAACAGCGAGTCGGTAGCCGACCGGCTGGTGGAGCCTTTTCACCTGAACGTGCCGGAAGACATTGTGCAAGCCTATGACCGGCACAGCAAGAAGTTGCGCTACTTCCGGGTTGCCCGCATGGAACGCGTGACCCTGCGCGAGGAGGAATGGCAAAACGAAAGCCAGCATGTAATTATGCCGGCCGATGTTTTTCGTATCGTGCACAAGCAACAAACCATGGTGCACTTCCGTATGCAGGTAAGTGTGTACAATGATTTGATCGAGCGCTTTCCACTCACCAAAAATAACACAGAACCCGCCGCCGAAGCTGGCTGGTACGATTTCCAGGGCGACGTCAACGCCGAATTTATTGCGATAGGATCTTTCCTGCTGGGGCACGGCCGGGCCGTGGAAGTCATCTATCCGCAGGCGCTGCGCGATCACCTGAACGGAGAGGCCAGGAAGCTGCGCTTTTGATTTTTCTTGAATCTTTTTTTAGGGGGGTGCCGGTTTTGGGTGGGGGTTGGGGGGTAGTTTTGTGGGTAGGAGAGGGAAGTAGAATTAAGTAAAAATTAATCTTTTATGGAAAATTCAATAAATATACTATTCGCTCAAGCGGATAAAAAGATAAAAGTTAGACTTCAGATAGAAATTCTAACGCCCATTTCGATGGTGAGTGAGTTGCCCGGGAATTATTATCGATCCAACCGAGTTCCGAACAAATACCAATTGTGTGGCTTGTTTGAGAATTTATTAGGGCTACATCTAGGAGCGCTAACCAGAAAAGAAATTTTCAAGGATATCCAGAAGGATTGGAAAAAGCGTTTAAAAATTGAACTACCTAACGAATATTCTAATTCTGGCTATCAACCTCTGGTGCATCCATTATTTGATCTTGACGACTTCCATGTTAGCCCAAGTTTAAGCAGCTTTGATGACCTTTGGAAAAAGGCAATGCGTAGAATAGACGACAAAACTCATCCTTCAGGCACACCTAATCTCGACTATCGATTGCTACCAGAAAAGCGAAGACTAGCGGTAGAAAAAGGTGGAGTTGGAGCACAAATTGAAAATGATGATTTGACTACCCTATTTAAGGCCAACTTGGATAAGTTTCCTCATTATTACACGACTTTAGCAACACGAGAGTATCTAATACCTGTCAATTTAAAACAGGATGAATTATCACGGTCTTTTTTATTGCAAATTACCTGTACAAATCCCTTTGCCGAGGCAATATCTTCAACCATTGAATTATCATCTTCAGCTTACTTAGGACATAGTGAGAGTTGGGTAGAATTAAAATTATCATAACATGAATATGAATCATCCACTAGTGAAATATGGGTTAGCAGTAGTTATGGCCAATCACGCCAACGATTTAATTGATGATAAGATGCCTAGTGATAAAGCCATCTTAACTGAATTAAAAAAAGGTTTGATGCATTTTCGACTATCTCCTGCCGACGATATTCAAACTAATAGTTTAGTTTCTTACAAATATGTTCAACAACAGAAAGCGGATGGCAAGAATAATATCTACTTGGCTCCAAACATAATTGTTCAGGACAAACCGTCGGGTAATACGTATTCAGCACTTGAAAAAATAATTTCTGCATTCAAAGACAAGCCCGATTCCATTACAAATGTAAGTATGTCCATTGTGCCAATGGCTGGGGATTATTTGGTGTTTGGCGCTACTGATGCTCGCAAGGGAGCAGGGAAAATGACCCATCGGGAAGCAGCACTTTCTTTAATTTCGACAACGACCTTAGATAAACCTTGCCTTAGCTATAAAACACTTGAAAAAGGAAAGACAAATCGAAATAATGTGGGAATTATTCCTGATTTGCCACTACCAGAGCTTGTCCAATTTGTGAAATTGGTCAGAGAGCTACGAAGGTATCATGTTGCTGGCCGACCGCAATTGAAAGCAAAAGTTAAGGTTGAAAAAGATAAACAAGGGAATGAAAAAAATCGTTATCCGATGCGACCAACTATTTACGATGGTAATTTTCCGTATGCGCCTCCTGCTAGCACTTTAAGTAAAATAGGCCTTTTAGCATCTATCGCAGAGGTGGTAAAAGATAGCCGATTTCGAAAAAAAAACATGGATTGGCCTACGATAGAGCGCATGGTGAAAGAATTCCCTAATCACACTTTTTATCTTTTTGGGTATGGGAAAGCAGAATCCTTTCGTTACGATCACTTTGTAGTGAACTTAGCTCTTGAAAGCAATTTATATACCATCGTTACAGGGCTTTATCGAACGCGCCTTTTTCAATATCCTGATCGAATAGACGCAAAAGAAGAGTATAATAAATTTGACCTCTTCTTGGGGCGTTTTTTACAATTATTCAATGATAGTGCTTTCAGAGATTTTTTCGCCTTTCGGGGGGAATACCAACCTGAAGCCACCCAATTATTCAATACTTATTTTATGAAAAAGAAAAATGTTGATCCAGTGCTTGTTGCCTCCGCTCAAGCACTTGGTGCCTGGATTAATCAACAAGCTTACTGGTTAGCTACTAAGGATACAGAAAGTAGCGGTACCATCTATGAACGCAAGTCCAAAATTTTGGCAACAGTGGAAAGCACCGTTATGAGTGCACCAACAGGGGCAGATCTCGCTGTAAGAGCTATTAGAGATATAAGCCAGCATAGCAAAAGTGATGCTCCTGCTGAAAGTACGGCTTTCGTACAAGCTGTTATTGCGGGTGAAATTGATAAGCAAACTGCAAAAAATTTAATACTGGCATTTAGTCGAATATCAACTCGAAATGCTGCTGCGGAAATAATGATTGAAAACTTGGAAACAACCGACGAACAAGCAACCTCATTAATCTTAGACACAGAAGATTAAAAAATCATTTCAAATTTTATTAAAGTTCATAACTAATGGAAATCAAAAACATTCTAATTTCGATGCTCTCTCCTTTCGAAAATCACATCGCAAACGGAGGTGAAAAGATACTAGGTAATGCTTCATCTATTAAGCGGACACCAGATGGTCGTGTTTATATTAGTGGCCAAATGCAACGTCATGCCCTGTTCTCAGCAATGGAAAGAATTAATGACAATGACCCTAACAAAGGAGAAACTTATGTATCCAATGGCGATGGTGTTACTAATTTTGTAGAAAAAGACCTTCGAGCAGATTTGGGTGGCTTTATGCATCCGTCAAAAAATGATTATAGTGGTCGAAGAACAGCCCCGTTGTCTGCGACGATGGCTATTTCTGTCAGTTCAGATCATTCAGAAGATCTAACTTTCGAAGAAAGTAAGATAGGTCGTGATCTTTTGGTTCGCTTAAAACAAGACCTCAATATCGGAGACGACAGCAAAAAGCAAGCATTAGCCACGAAAGAATTCAGTGAGTATGATCTCATGCACATGAACTTCTCCCTAGAAGTAGGTGCAATGGGAACCTCCAAGGCATTTGAATACGGTGGAAAGTCGATGCATCTGGGTACTTCTTATTTTCTTCACACTCAACCAGAAGAAAGAAAAAGACGTGCAAGATTATTTATTGAAGCAGCCATGAGCCTAAACGATTATGCTAATCAGGCACGGAACATGGTTAGTGGCGAACCGCAGCAAATTTTACTAGTATTTGACACAAAGGTCAGCCGTAAAGCCGCTCGCTTCTTTCAGGCCGGAGAAAAAGAACGAGAAAACATCCTGTCCGAGTTGAATGGCCGAGGAGCCAAAGTGTTTTATGGTAACGATAAAGCGGGTAATGTTTCTGTGTATCAGGCCAAAATACAAGCACTAGCTTTTCTTGAAGATAATCAACTTTCTAACCCCGCCGGAGACGACGCTGAAGTAAAGGAATATGCAAAATTTGCAGGAGAAGGATAAACAAGTAGCATTAGCTAAACCTGATGGCTTAACCTATGAAGAACACGTTGGTGATGTCAGGCAAATGGTTGGATTACTGAAACAAATGCTCTTGATCCAAGCAGCAAAATACGTCCGGTTTTTTCCACAAAAAGCACTTTTTGACATCACTGATACAGCTGCAATTTATCACGATGAAGGTAAATTGCATCCAGCTTGGCAAATACCTTGTCAGAAAGATTATGCGGCATTCCAGGAATGGAAAAAACAACAAAGTTATGAGGCTACAGCACAGGACTTTGAAAGAGAGCGAAGAGATATTGCTGGAGCGAATATCAGAACTGCTGGGTTTCGCCATGAGGTAGGGTCACTTGTTATGCATGGACATAAAATAAGTGGACGTGAAAGAGTAGCTATTGCTGCTCATCATGGGAAATTAGCTATTTACCACCAAGGAAAATGGCAAACAGTAAACTTAGGAAAGATGGGGGCTATGTATTTTGACTGGCTTCGTGAAAAACACGAGAGCGGGGATAAGACATTCTCTGTTCGACTAATTGATTTCCTGAAATTTTCTGGTCCTCGTGCCATGCTTCAAATTGCCGATCGCAGGGCTAGTGCTATGGAAGGCGGTAATCCTCATCCACCGATTATTGCTTTCCACTACAATTTTCCGAAAGATTGGCAAAAGCGGGAGGTTCAAAAAATAGCTGAAGCTAACTGGGAGAAGGAATTACTTGTTTTTCGCGCTCCTACTGGGGCAGGAAAAACAGACGCTTCATTACTTTGGGCAAAAAAGCAAATTGACAATGGCAAGGCACAACGTTTGGTAATTGCTATGCCTACCCGTTTTACTAGTACAGCTATGGCTATTAGTACGGAAGATAGCATTTCAGAGGTGGGCCTATACCACTCGTCTGCACGGTTTGTGGAACGATCCAGTTTAGCTGAAAAATCAAAAGGTCAAAAGGAAGGCTACCATTTATATGCTAAGTGGTTGATGTCTCCTGTTACCATATGTACTATCGACCATTTATTGATGGCACTAACGCTAACACGGGAGGATCACCATATTACGCTGTTCAATTTGGCCAATAGTTGCTTAGTGATAGACGAAGCAGATGCTTATGATGATTTCATGCGACAAAATATTGGTACGCTACTTAAGGCTTGCCGAAAATGGCAAGTGCCTGTAATGATTATGAGCGCCTCCATTGCGGATAGTGAACTTGGCTTTTTTCAAGAAATTGGCTATGATATTTCAACCCTGGAAGAAGATGTCAGCGAATATCAAAACGATCAATGCGAATTAAAATCAACGCTTGATTTTGAAACGCCAAATGATATAGCTGAAATACTCAACCTATGTATTCGAGCAGAAAGAGCTATTATCTACGTAAATACTGTGGAAAGAGCAATTGTGCTTTTTGAGTGGTTACAGCATCGAGTAGGAGATATTCCTTTGCATTTGTACCATAGTAGATTTTTGGAGAAGGACAAAAGGGTAATAGAGGAAAAAATTATTACCTGTCTGGGCAAAAAAGCCTGGGAAGAAAAAACAGCGCGAGGCATTGTTATTCTAACCCAAATTGGTGAAATGAGCATCAATATTAGTGCAGAAATAATGCTTACCGAACTATGTCCAATTGACCGATTAGTTCAACGGGTTGGCCGACTATGCCGATTTAAGGAAAATAAAACTATTGGTGCACTTTATGTATTACGCCCTTTAAAAAATGGCAAATTTTATCCGCCCCCTTATGGTGAATTCCAACGAGGAAAAGGTTGGTCTCCGAGTCTTTACTTAACGCGATCAGAAGAAATATTAAAGGAACGGGTTTATCAACGTGGATCATGGATAGCACTCATCAATGAAGTATATGCGAAAAGAACTGAACACGATGATCGAGCTATTGAAAATAGTAAAAATCTACAAGAGATTTTTTCTGACAACTGGTTAGTTAGAATGACTGAATCTACCAAAGAAGATGATATTGGAGCTGTCGGCTGGAAAGCAAGAGACATGGATGTACAACGAACTATTCTGGTAAAGGAACCCGATGAAGATGGTTTCTTTTATTTTAGTTCTTGGAGTGAATACTACTATATACAATCAGAATATGGAATCGCTCTAGCTGTTTATTTAGCTGAAAAAGGCCAAAAAAATGGCACTATTTTACCTATGCGTTTGAAAATTAATGGCGAAGAACAAGACGAGAAAGTGTTTATGGCCAATCCTGACAGATACAGTGTACAAATTGGCCTGGATGTTCGTGAATTAGACTCAATAATGTAAAAATGCTTTACTCTGCCTCACATATTACTTATTGGGACGCTTGTTGGCGGAAGCTTTGGCTATTTCACAACGAAATCATCCTCGAGCACGAAAATGAGGCTGTCCTTATTGGTCGATTAATACATAAAGAAGCTTACAGAAATCGACCCAAAAAATACAAAGAACTGGATTTAGGGATCGTTAAATTAGATCAATACGACCCTAAGCTTGGCGTTATTCATGAAATGAAAAAATCCCCAAAACTTGAGCATATCCATATTTTACAACTCAAATATTATCTATGGATTGCAGAACAAACAGGAATGAAAGCCAATAAGGGAATTTTAGAATATCCCAAATATCGTAGAACCAAGGAAATAAACCTTTCCGACGAGGATCGGGAAAAATTTCCAATTATCCTTAAGGAAATCCAGCAAATTGTAGCCTCTCCACACTGCCCGCCCCTCATCCGGAAAACCTACTGCAAAACCTGTGCCTACCACGATTTCTGTTACAGCCAATAACTGACCATGAAAAAAGCCTATTACCTCTTCAATCCGGGCCGGGCCGAACGGCGGGACAATACCCTGAAATTTACGACCGTCGACGAGCACGGCACCGCCCAACAGCCGCGCTACCTGCCGGTGGAGGGGGTAAAGTCGCTCTACGTGTTTGGGAACGTCGACGCCAACAGCGCCTTTTACAACTACCTGGGTCAGCAACACATTCCGGTGCATTTTTTCGACTATTACCAGCACTATACGGGGTCGTTTTCGCCGCGGGAATACCTGCTCGCCGGCAAGCTGGTGGTGGCACAAACGCAGGCCTACCTGAAGCCCCGCCGCCGATTGCACATCGCGCAGGCGCTAGTAGAAACCGCCAGCTACAATATGCTCAAGAACCTGCGCTACTACGGCAACCGGGGTAGGGAAGTCGAGGCTCAGATTGCGCACCTGGAGCAGTTGCGCACCCAGATCGCGCTCACCAGCAACGTACCGGAGCTGCTGGGTATTGAGGGCAATTGCCGACAGACCTACTACAGCGCTTTCGGCGACATCATTACGACGTTTGTGATGAACGGCCGTAGCAAACGCCCACCCAAAGACGAGGTGAACGCCCTCATTTCGTTTGGCAACAGCATCTGCTATACCCTGGCGCTGGACGCCATCTACCACTCGCAACTCAACCCCACCATCAGCTACCTACACGAGCCAGGAACGCGCCGCTACAGCCTGGCGCTGGATTTGGCGGAAGTTTTTAAGCCCATTTTGGTAGATCGACTCATCTTTCGGTTGTGCAACAAGCGCGAAATCCAAAGCCAGCACTTCGAGGACCTCAACGGTTCCTTTCTGCTCAAAGACAAAGGCCGCAAGATCTTCCTGCAAGCCTGGGAAGAAAAATTGGCCGACACCATCGAGCACCGCAGCCTGGGCCGCCGGGTAAGCTACCGCCGACTGGTAAAATTGGAATGCTACAAACTTGTGAAATACCTCATGGATATCGAACCGGCCTACGAAGGCTTCAAAATTTGGTGGTAATGTACGCAATACTGGTTTACGACATGGGCGAAAAACGGGTAACGAAGATGCTGAAACTGTGTCGGCGTTACCTGAACTGGATCCAGAATTCGGTCTTCGAAGGCGAGATCACGCCCGTGAAGCTACAAGAACTCATAGGCGAAGCCCGGGAGATCATGGACGAATCGTACGACAGTTTGATTATCTTCACCAACCGGGACGAAAAATGGCTGGACAAACGCGTCATTGGCCAGGAACGCGCCTCGTTAGACACCTTCCTGTAGTCGTCGGTGCCTGCCTTTGGGAAGAAAAATTGGCTTTTCTAAACCCTAGGAAAAACCTAGTTCATTGACATTAAGTAACTTAAGTTGGTCGTCGCTGCCCCGTACATTTTTCCTTACTGGGCAGCGACGACATTTTCTGCCTTATTTAGTACCTTACGGACGCAAACACCTACTGATAGCCAGTGGATTATATATTTAGGTGGGCGCTCCTTTAATTGATGCTTGTAGCGATTGAAACTTTTTCTGTGGTACTTGGCCGGGGAAAATATTGGCCTTTAATTGATGCTTGTAGCGATTGAAACAAAGCTAAAAGAAAATGATTCAGCTGGTGATATTACCTTTAATTGATGCTTGTAGCGATTGAAACCGGCATGATGAAGCGAAAAGGACCAGCAAAAGCACCCTTTAATTGATGCTTGTAGCGATTGAAACCCAACTAACGCAAATCGAACACAGCCAGGCTTTCACCTTTAATTGATGCTTGTAGCGATTGAAACCTATTTCATCCTCCAGCCTGTCGTAACTCAACGAACCTTTAATTGATGCTTGTAGCGATTGAAACCATGCTTTCCAGCTCACGTTGGTACATGCCGATGCCTTTAATTGATGCTTGTAGCGATTGAAACTCAGTTCAAACAAATTATTGGCAACGGATTGCACACCTTTAATTGATGCTTGTAGCGATTGAAACCTACCATCTCTAAGTAGGTGTCTAGGAACGCACCAGCCTTTAATTGATGCTTGTAGCGATTGAAACTCGCTCCGGGTTGTTGCTTATGCCTACTTTGAACTCTCCTTTAATTGATGCTTGTAGCGATTGAAACAAGTGATCCAGTACGCTACGCCATTGGCATCCGTGGCCTTTAATTGATGCTTGTAGCGATTGAAACCGTTACGACCCGAAAAGAAACGACACAACAGGCGCCCTTTAATTGATGCTTGTAGCGATTGAAACGACTTATAGAACGGGTCCACGCGCGCCAAACGGACGCCTTTAATTGATGCTTGTAGCGATTGAAACTTTCGATCTGGTCAGCTACCTCCGCCGTGTCGGTTTCCTTTAATTGATGCTTGTAGCGATTGAAACTGTTCTGGACGGTGCATATCAAAAAACTCAATTGCCCTTTAATTGATGCTTGTAGCGATTGAAACTTAATTATACTAGCGAGCAATGGTATAGGCTTCCCGTCCTTTAATTGATGCTTGTAGCGATTGAAACCCATAACACCCGCCAGGTAAGGCGAATAGGGGCGGTCCTTTAATTGATGCTTGTAGCGATTGAAACCTTCTCTCCCAACTTGCGAAAGTACGAGCCGACGACCTTTAATTGATGCTTGTAGCGATTGAAACTAGGTGGCGGGCCCTGGTATCGCAAGTCTACCCACCCTTTAATTGATGCTTGTAGCGATTGAAACAAAAATTTGCCCCTACAACGCCAATAGCCATACTGCCTTTAATTGATGCTTGTAGCGATTGAAACCGGGGAAATTAGGTACTAGCGCCAATGTGGGATTGGCCCTTTAATTGATGCTTGTAGCGATTGAAACCCAGACTGGCCACACATTGTGGCCAGGATAATGGAGCCTTTAATTGATGCTTGTAGCGATTGAAACAGATATACGTCGTGGTGCCGCTTGCATCCGTCACACCTTTAATTGATGCTTGTAGCGATTGAAACTTATTGTGGTTTGCTACGAAGACGAAACAGGCGAAGCCTTTAATTGATGCTTGTAGCGATTGAAACTGGGAGGCGGCTGGCCGTATGTGGGTACGGACCACCAACCTTTAATTGATGCTTGTAGCGATTGAAACCTATTCAGGTGGGTGATATTTGCGTGGACGCTAACCCTTTAATTGATGCTTGTAGCGATTGAAACAAAAAATATGCGGCGAACGCGTGTATACGTTAACACCTTTAATTGATGCTTGTAGCGATTGAAACACGTAACGCCAACAAACGGCCAGATACCGATATTCCTTTAATTGATGCTTGTAGCGATTGAAACTTGTGCCGAATACCGTGTCACCGCCTGGCGTTGTGCCCTTTAATTGATGCTTGTAGCGATTGAAACCTTTCAGCTTGGATCGGACACGCTTTCACTACCGCCTTTAATTGATGCTTGTAGCGATTGAAACAGGGTAGGAGCCACGGGGTTTTGGTTAGCAATGCTAACCTTTAATTGATGCTTGTAGCGATTGAAACTTGATCTTTCGCTCAACCTGAAAAGTCGGAGCCGGCCTTTAATTGATGCTTGTAGCGATTGAAACTTAGGGCGGATTAATCTTTAATTTCGTGGTGCTAAGCCTTTAATTGATGCTTGTAGCGATTGAAACCGTGACCTGGGAATTCCTGGACAACCCCCGACGCCCTTTAATTGATGCTTGTAGCGATTGAAACCGTAAAGACTTACAAGATGTCGGCACGCCTGGTGTCCTTTAATTGATGCTTGTAGCGATTGAAACCGCTTTTTTGCGACTAATTGGTTCAGCCGTTGGCGCCTTTAATTGATGCTTGTAGCGATTGAAACCCTACGACCTGAAAAGCCCCGACCAACTGGATTGGAACCTTTAATTGATGCTTGTAGCGATTGAAACCGACAGCTTGGCGGCTATTCGGGCGGATATTGGAACCTTTAATTGATGCTTGTAGCGATTGAAACTAGTTCAAAAACTCTTTAACCGGAAGCTCTGTATTCCTTTAATTGATGCTTGTAGCGATTGAAACCAAATGAAAGTACCAAAGACTGTTTTTGCGTGGTACCCTTTAATTGATGCTTGTAGCGATTGAAACTTAGCTGGTAGTATTACTACTGTTCCGAAATCCCCGCCTTTAATTGATGCTTGTAGCGATTGAAACCTGCTCTAGCAGTATCGACACATCCAAGGTGATGAATCCTTTAATTGATGCTTGTAGCGATTGAAACCAAAACAATTACCTGCACCTTATTATAGCAGCATGGCCTTTAATTGATGCTTGTAGCGATTGAAACTATTCAAAATCTATCTCATAAGGCGGGTCGGTAAAACCTTTAATTGATGCTTGTAGCGATTGAAACTGCCGAAAGCGTAGTACATATATTTCTTGCCCTTGTCCTTTAATTGATGCTTGTAGCGATTGAAACCTTAAAATTTCCTGGGTATGTTCGCACCGGTGTACCTTTAATTGATGCTTGTAGCGATTGAAACTCAATTTCAGGGTTAAGGTAGCAGTAGTCGAACTTACCTTTAATTGATGCTTGTAGCGATTGAAACGCACCTACCAGGCAAGGATAGGCGGCGGCAATATGCCTTTAATTGATGCTTGTAGCGATTGAAACTATTCAAAATCTATCTCATAAGGCGGGTCGGTAAACCTTTAATTGATGCTTGTAGCGATTGAAACTAACCAGCTTACCGATGATGACTTCGTCCGGGCCACCCTTTAATTGATGCTTGTAGCGATTGAAACTATATTTGTGGTATTGAATAACAAGGGCGCGATAACCTTTAATTGATGCTTGTAGCGATTGAAACACCTACGGATTAAGATTGCCGACATGTTCCTCGACGACCTTTAATTGATGCTTGTAGCGATTGAAACTCTGGGAAAAAAACAACTCTTTCTATTCTTGCAATTCCTTTAATTGATGCTTGTAGCGATTGAAACTTTGGAGGCTTACTAAGACCCAGCTTTCTGCTTTATCCTTTAATTGATGCTTGTAGCGATTGAAACTGTTAGAGCTGGTAATGCAGAACGCGGAACGAATGCCCTTTAATTGATGCTTGTAGCGATTGAAACCTACAAAGAGGAACGACCCAGGGTGACGCTAGACACCTTTAATTGATGCTTGTAGCGATTGAAACCTGGCGGCACCGGTATCGGCATCGCAGGTACTAAGCCTTTAATTGATGCTTGTAGCGATTGAAACATAGTATGTGTTCCAATTGCAGCGCATCGGTTGCCTCCTTTAATTGATGCTTGTAGCGATTGAAACCCATCCTCAAATTCGATCTTGTGCGTAACATCTGCCCTTTAATTGATGCTTGTAGCGATTGAAACTTACCGATGGCCGTGTCTACTGCTTGCCGAATTTCACCTTTAATTGATGCTTGTAGCGATTGAAACCTTTCCGAGGTTGTAGTTGTGGAGTAGCCTTGCTATCCTTTAATTGATGCTTGTAGCGATTGAAACTCGGAATACGCCTTGCGGTTGATCGGTAACGGGCGCCCTTTAATTGATGCTTGTAGCGATTGAAACTTGCGGCTGCTCGTCGGGTTGGGTTGGGTTGCATTACCTTTAATTGATGCTTGTAGCGATTGAAACGTATAATATATTTATATACCTTTACAAAAAAAGCAGACCTTTAATTGATGCTTGTAGCGATTGAAACCAATTACGGCTTTCGTCTTGTCCTTAGCTTTGGCTGCCTTTAATTGATGCTTGTAGCGATTGAAACCACCAACATGGTGATCATCACCGATATTCTGGCCATCCTTTAATTGATGCTTGTAGCGATTGAAACTAGCGAGCCCGAAATAACCGGGCCACAAGTTTGGAGCCTTTAATTGATGCTTGTAGCGATTGAAACGCCAAGTGGTTTTGGTGATCCGTTCCCCGCTGGCATTGCCTTTAATTGATGCTTGTAGCGATTGAAACCGTTATTGTCTTGTAGCGCGGCCATTATGTTGGCTACCTTTAATTGATGCTTGTAGCGATTGAAACTAGATGGCCTGCCCTGGGTCGCCAACAAAGACCATCCCTTTAATTGATGCTTGTAGCGATTGAAACATATACGTCACCTTCGCACCGGGTAGCCATTCCCCCCTTTAATTGATGCTTGTAGCGATTGAAACTTAAAACCACCCGGTTACTTTCCTTAATTGCCCCAGCCTTTAATTGATGCTTGTAGCGATTGAAACGCAATTTTCCGGCCTTTTCTTCGGCCTAATTTCGTCCTTTAATTGATGCTTGTAGCGATTGAAACCAGCAGAACGCAAAGAAATGCTGGCCCGTATGGACCCTTTAATTGATGCTTGTAGCGATTGAAACTCTACTGCCAAGGCTGGAACGACGCGGTAACGACAGCCTTTAATTGATGCTTGTAGCGATTGAAACGCCAAACCGACGCGGCAGAAGCCGACAACGACACGGCCTTTAATTGATGCTTGTAGCGATTGAAACTTGGCGTTCCGGTAGTGTTGATGATCGGCCCATCAACCTTTAATTGATGCTTGTAGCGATTGAAACAGTGATAGAGCCTGGAAAGCTCTATTCTACTGTTCCCTTTAATTGATGCTTGTAGCGATTGAAACTTTCCAGTCGTTCACCACCAGGTAAGGCACTTGGTCCCTTTAATTGATGCTTGTAGCGATTGAAACTACCCGTACCGGCTCACCATTGTGGTGTTCCGGTAGCCTTTAATTGATGCTTGTAGCGATTGAAACGCAATTTTCCGGCCTTTTCTTCGGCCTAATTTCGTCCCTTTAATTGATGCTTGTAGCGATTGAAACTCATATCCCGGACTTCTTTGTTCGGGTTGAACGACCCCTTTAATTGATGCTTGTAGCGATTGAAACCAATACTCTCCCGCTTCTCTCCCAACTTGCGAAAGCCTTTAATTGATGCTTGTAGCGATTGAAACTTCATTGCTATCGTATTAATCTGCGTCCAATTCTACCTTTAATTGATGCTTGTAGCGATTGAAACAATGTAGGTACATAGCGGTATACAGGGAAATACACCCTTTAATTGATGCTTGTAGCGATTGAAACCTGAAAATTAGGTAACGGTAGGTCTGGCTTTTGGGCCTTTAATTGATGCTTGTAGCGATTGAAACCACATCTTCGAGTACAAGAAGCGCGGCGTAACCTCCTTTAATTGATGCTTGTAGCGATTGAAACATGTGGAGGCAGTCACTGGATCGCGCGCCATGCAAACCTTTAATTGATGCTTGTAGCGATTGAAACTTGTTTTCGTTCAACCATTCGATGAACGCTGCAAACCTTTAATTGATGCTTGTAGCGATTGAAACTAACCAACACATACGCACCACAACTTATTGCAGCACCTTTAATTGATGCTTGTAGCGATTGAAACCGAAAAGGAACTGGAGGACGCACTAAGGGCGGCCAACCTTTAATTGATGCTTGTAGCGATTGAAACTCGAAATAGGAGGGCATAGGTTTTTGTTTTAGGCGTCCTTTAATTGATGCTTGTAGCGATTGAAACTGGCTGTATTGGTCAAATCCGTAGCGTTTTTCTCCACCTTTAATTGATGCTTGTAGCGATTGAAACGTCGCAAAGCGTGACGATGCGCTTGATCTTTTCTGCCTTTAATTGATGCTTGTAGCGATTGAAACGCGTAGGTGAGGATAAGGTAAATATTGTTGCTACCACCTTTAATTGATGCTTGTAGCGATTGAAACGAAAATTCCAGCGCTTGCTCCCCAACCCCCGCGGCCCTTTAATTGATGCTTGTAGCGATTGAAACTAATTGCGCGCGACGTGCTGCGCGCGTGTTAAGGCCCCTTTAATTGATGCTTGTAGCGATTGAAACCCTTAACGTATGGATAGGTCAGGATAACGCGCTTGTCCTTTAATTGATGCTTGTAGCGATTGAAACCTTAAAATTTCCTGGGTATGTTCGCACCGGTGTACCCCTTTAATTGATGCTTGTAGCGATTGAAACACACCGCAACCGTGGACCTGTCGGCACTGACCGACGCCTTTAATTGATGCTTGTAGCGATTGAAACTTGCGGCTGCTCGTCGGGTTGGGTTGGGTTGCATTCCTTTAATTGATGCTTGTAGCGATTGAAACTTAGTAACGCCCACAATAGCTTCCGCGTAAGTCTCCCTTTAATTGATGCTTGTAGCGATTGAAACAAATAGATATTCTCAAGGGGTTCACCAAGCAGGTCCTTTAATTGATGCTTGTAGCGATTGAAACTCTGGTTATCTGAAAGGTTGTAGGGAGCAGCTTGCCCTTTAATTGATGCTTGTAGCGATTGAAACCAAAATTGGCCTTTCGGTGCTATTACCATCCCACATCCTTTAATTGATGCTTGTAGCGATTGAAACATTATCTACGGTGCCTACACTGCCATTGCCATCAATCCTTTAATTGATGCTTGTAGCGATTGAAACTAGATAATCGGATGCAGTCCAACCCCATCGGGTTCCCCTTTAATTGATGCTTGTAGCGATTGAAACTGATTTTGTGCTGGACTTTGAGGGCAAAACTCCTTCCCTTTAATTGATGCTTGTAGCGATTGAAACTTGTTGAGCCTACGCCAATGACTGCCGACGAGGTGCCCTTTAATTGATGCTTGTAGCGATTGAAACAAATAAGCTCTATAATGGTCTGGCACGGTTCTTCCACCTTTAATTGATGCTTGTAGCGATTGAAACTTTCGATCTGGTCAGCTACCTCCGCCGTGTCGGTTTCCTTTAATTGATGCTTGTAGCGATTGAAACCACTTAAAAACCTTGGATTCAATGTAGGGTAAAAGCCTTTAATTGATGCTTGTAGCGATTGAAACTCGTGTATAAATGAAGAAAACTTACAGGCGTACCACCTTTAATTGATGCTTGTAGCGATTGAAACCGCTTGAAGTTTGGGCAGACTGCCCAGCGTGTGGCAAACCTTTAATTGATGCTTGTAGCGATTGAAACGTCCTTTACCTTGCAAAAGGTTTTCATGTAGCCGACCTTTAATTGATGCTTGTAGCGATTGAAACTGGAATAGGGGAGGGTTTTTACTCCTCCTCCTCCCCCTTTAATTGATGCTTGTAGCGATTGAAACAATGCAAGCATTCCTATTTGGGAACCCTGCCAGTTACCTTTAATTGATGCTTGTAGCGATTGAAACCAACGATAGCGCCAACGGGCGCAAAGTCGAGGGTGACCTTTAATTGATGCTTGTAGCGATTGAAACAGCTTAACGGAGGTGATTGCGACGTCGGTCTCCACCTTTAATTGATGCTTGTAGCGATTGAAACTCGTTTGCCCTAGCGTCTCTAGGGTGACGTTGGACCCTTTAATTGATGCTTGTAGCGATTGAAACACGTGTAGGATACATCCAGGGTTTGCTTGTATGCCCCCTTTAATTGATGCTTGTAGCGATTGAAACTCCTTTGCCGTGATGCTTTCTACCTCAACTTCGGCCTTTAATTGATGCTTGTAGCGATTGAAACGTACCTCCTGTAATGACCGCGCAAATAAGCCATCAAACCTTTAATTGATGCTTGTAGCGATTGAAACAAAATTCAAACTCGCCGGTCGTTGCATTCTTGGCACCTTTAATTGATGCTTGTAGCGATTGAAACATTTTTTGCATCTCGCGGTTCCCGTATCGCACTGCCTTTAATTGATGCTTGTAGCGATTGAAACATAGCTACAAGCTCCGCGTCCAGTTCTGCCTGCAACCCTTTAATTGATGCTTGTAGCGATTGAAACCAAAAAAAAGACAATGAAAAAGACATTCACCTACCACCTTTAATTGATGCTTGTAGCGATTGAAACTCACTTCCGACACCAATGGTGTGACTGTGACGTTCGCCTTTAATTGATGCTTGTAGCGATTGAAACTTGTCTTTTTTTTGTGATTATTGGCACGTGGCTACCTTTAATTGATGCTTGTAGCGATTGAAACAGTTACTGACACAAAGGAATTCTACAAGCAAATCCCCTTTAATTGATGCTTGTAGCGATTGAAACTCGGCGAATTTCGCCAGGTAGGTTTTCTCGTTGATGCCTTTAATTGATGCTTGTAGCGATTGAAACGCTTCAAAGTGCCGTTGCATCGCATCGATCCTTATCCTTTAATTGATGCTTGTAGCGATTGAAACTCACTTCCGACACCAATGGTGTGACTGTGACGTTCGACCTTTAATTGATGCTTGTAGCGATTGAAACACACCAAGACACGGACAATTGACGTAAAGCCTCGGTCCTTTAATTGATGCTTGTAGCGATTGAAACTAAGGATATTGCCATCATTGCGGCCTTGAGCCGGAACCTTTAATTGATGCTTGTAGCGATTGAAACTTACGTCCGCGCCTTGCTCGTCCTTTGCCGATAGTCCTTTAATTGATGCTTGTAGCGATTGAAACAGGAAAGGAATAATCGGCAGGACGCTATACGCGAATCCTTTAATTGATGCTTGTAGCGATTGAAACGGCATAGAAAGATCGATCTTCGTGGCCATCTCCTCCCCTTTAATTGATGCTTGTAGCGATTGAAACTCCCGCATCACATCCTCGTCAATCGGATTGGTGCGCCCTTTAATTGATGCTTGTAGCGATTGAAACCCAGCGACAAGGTTCCGGTAACGGCTCATGTTACGGCCTTTAATTGATGCTTGTAGCGATTGAAACATTTTTACAACGGACTTGCCCGTTTTGCGTCAGCGCCTTTAATTGATGCTTGTAGCGATTGAAACTCTTCTTAGTTGTTGTGGGCAATTCCTGCCCCAGTTACCTTTAATTGATGCTTGTAGCGATTGAAACCTGATTCGAATTGATGGCACCGACTACGGCTTTGGCCCTTTAATTGATGCTTGTAGCGATTGAAACATCACTGCTGTGGCAATGATACTTGTTGCAATACCCCCTTTAATTGATGCTTGTAGCGATTGAAACAAATTGCAGTCTTTCAGCGATGCCCTGGAAGATATTCCTTTAATTGATGCTTGTAGCGATTGAAACAAATTGCAGTCTTTCAGCGATGCCCTGGAAGATATTCCTTTAATTGATGCTTGTAGCGATTGAAACGAAATTATGAACCGGACGTACAGTACCGACCCAGCCTTTAATTGATGCTTGTAGCGATTGAAACGCTCCTCCCTAACTTCCATTAAGGCTCGCGACAATTCCCTTTAATTGATGCTTGTAGCGATTGAAACTCAGGCACGGGCGGTGTTGGAGATGTGGAATATGTCCTTTAATTGATGCTTGTAGCGATTGAAACTGTAGTTTGCCTCGCTCGGTAGGAGCCTGGCAGAACCTTTAATTGATGCTTGTAGCGATTGAAACTTATTCGTAGGCGGTCGGTTCCTAGCGTTTTTCCCCTTTAATTGATGCTTGTAGCGATTGAAACTTGTTACCGATAGCAAAGGCTAATTGCCCAACAGGGCCTTTAATTGATGCTTGTAGCGATTGAAACAGCCCAGGTTTAATTTCAGGCTTAACGGTGTCTTGCCTTTAATTGATGCTTGTAGCGATTGAAACACCTCAACCAAGGAAGGTTTGGCAGGTCTTAACGAAACCTTTAATTGATGCTTGTAGCGATTGAAACGAAAGCAACTCAAGCAGGCAGGTTACAACTCGCGCCCTTTAATTGATGCTTGTAGCGATTGAAACAAGTAATACGTCGGTGGTGCCTGGCTTGATTCAATGTCCTTTAATTGATGCTTGTAGCGATTGAAACGCCGTCGCGGTGTGGAACTCATGGCTCGTTTCATCCTTTAATTGATGCTTGTAGCGATTGAAACTTTAAGGCGCTTGGCTTGTCTATACTGGATTCTCCCTTTAATTGATGCTTGTAGCGATTGAAACTTCAGCGATGCCCTGGAAGATATTGCCAAGCAGTCAGCCTTTAATTGATGCTTGTAGCGATTGAAACGGAAGCACTAGACGCACAACTAGAAGAAGAAAAAACCTTTAATTGATGCTTGTAGCGATTGAAACTTGGTTATGGGGGTTGTGGTGTGTTATGAGTTGCGCCCTTTAATTGATGCTTGTAGCGATTGAAACCCCTATATAATAGGAGCGAAACGTTCAGGGAGGCAGCCTTTAATTGATGCTTGTAGCGATTGAAACTTGCTAGCCCAGGCGCGGTAGGCTTCGCGTATTTCCCTTTAATTGATGCTTGTAGCGATTGAAACTGTGGAGCATCCGCAATTTGTCCTTGCCGAACTCAACCTTTAATTGATGCTTGTAGCGATTGAAACCGGAGTGCCGATTGAGATAGAGCAAGGCGAGTTTGCCTTTAATTGATGCTTGTAGCGATTGAAACTTCGCTTCGGCATCGCTGGATGTAAGTGGAGAAACTTCCTTTAATTGATGCTTGTAGCGATTGAAACATTACCACGCCTGCTGCATCCCACCCGCCAACGTCCTTTAATTGATGCTTGTAGCGATTGAAACATCTTTGGCGGCGCACATAAATAGCAGCGCCGCCACCTTTAATTGATGCTTGTAGCGATTGAAACATACTTGATGACTTCTTTGAGAATGGCCGTGAAAACCTTTAATTGATGCTTGTAGCGATTGAAACAATTTAATACCTTAGTGACACCTTAGTCCTACTTCCTTTAATTGATGCTTGTAGCGATTGAAACCCATATTTGAAGAACACGGCGAGGTTAACGTAACGCCTTTAATTGATGCTTGTAGCGATTGAAACTTACAGGAGGTACTGACATTCCGATTAGGTATTTAGGCCTTTAATTGATGCTTGTAGCGATTGAAACTCAGGTTGGAGTTTTGAGTTGTGGGTATTGGTTTGCCTTTAATTGATGCTTGTAGCGATTGAAACTTGATCTTTTGTACCAATTCTTTAAGTTCCATTAGCCTTTAATTGATGCTTGTAGCGATTGAAACCTGCCTGGTGCCTTGTGCACACCAATTGCGCTAACCCCTTTAATTGATGCTTGTAGCGATTGAAACCTTCTTGTGATTCGGGGTAGAGGACACAAGCCGAATCCTTTAATTGATGCTTGTAGCGATTGAAACTTGATCCTGCACCACCCTGCTATTTCTTTTAGGACCTTTAATTGATGCTTGTAGCGATTGAAACATCCACGCAGTAGAGGGGTTTGTAGTGTTTCCCGGCCTTTAATTGATGCTTGTAGCGATTGAAACTTTGGTTTGGGGTTGGGTTGGTTGGGTAATACTGTTCCTTTAATTGATGCTTGTAGCGATTGAAACTTTTGTGCATCAGGCTTTTTACCATTGTGCGCATACCCTTTAATTGATGCTTGTAGCGATTGAAACTTGATTTGGTTTTCCCCAGCTGACCAGTCGTCGTACCTTTAATTGATGCTTGTAGCGATTGAAACAAGTCTGCATCGATCCGCAGTGTGGGCAGGTAGCCCTTTAATTGATGCTTGTAGCGATTGAAACGCGTCTTTCACGTCGCGTTTGTACTCGCGTTGCACTCCTTTAATTGATGCTTGTAGCGATTGAAACACGACCTGTCTGGTAAGCCCATCACCCCCACCGCAGCCCTTTAATTGATGCTTGTAGCGATTGAAACTTGTAGGGTCTGCTCCAGTGAAACCTAAATTATTCACCTTTAATTGATGCTTGTAGCGATTGAAACTTATTTAAATACAATAATGTAATTAGCTAATAAACCTTTAATTGATGCTTGTAGCGATTGAAACACATAGAAGGCAACATCGAGCAGTCTGGCGAAGTACCTTTAATTGATGCTTGTAGCGATTGAAACTTGTATTTTGGTGTTGTGCGGCGAACCGCTGGTTTCCTTTAATTGATGCTTGTAGCGATTGAAACACAAAGTACGCTGGTAGCAAGTCGGGTGTGCCTGGCCTTTAATTGATGCTTGTAGCGATTGAAACTGGAGTACACGGATAGGGTTGTAAGATGGGCGGCTGCCTTTAATTGATGCTTGTAGCGATTGAAACGCACCAGGCTGTTAGCACCAAGCGTGGTAGCCGCTGCCCTTTAATTGATGCTTGTAGCGATTGAAACTAAGGCAATCGACATACACTTCCCCGAAATACACCCTTTAATTGATGCTTGTAGCGATTGAAACATCGATATAACCTCTGCGCCCTCTTCTTGTATTGCGCCTTTAATTGATGCTTGTAGCGATTGAAACGCGTCGTAGAAGAAGTTGGAACCGTTGATGACAACACCTTTAATTGATGCTTGTAGCGATTGAAACAATAACGTTAATCGGCAACATGGGCCGGGACATTGCCTTTAATTGATGCTTGTAGCGATTGAAACTCACCAAAAATCCGTATGCCTTGCCAGTCATGCTTCCTTTAATTGATGCTTGTAGCGATTGAAACTTTATAACAAAGTCGTAGGAGGTGATGCCAAGCACCACCTTTAATTGATGCTTGTAGCGATTGAAACTTTTCTGCGCGTTGACAACCTGCCTGCGCTTAAATCCTTTAATTGATGCTTGTAGCGATTGAAACTAGCCTCGTAAAAGTTGGCAGACATTGCGCCCTCCCCTTTAATTGATGCTTGTAGCGATTGAAACTTGAGGAGATCGGACACTCACCAGATTACGCCGATATGCCTTTAATTGATGCTTGTAGCGATTGAAACCCGATGCTACAACAGGAACACCCGCCAGGCAATTAGCCTTTAATTGATGCTTGTAGCGATTGAAACCTATTTTGACCCATCCGACTTTACCGGGGTAATCCTGCCTTTAATTGATGCTTGTAGCGATTGAAACGGAGTGGGTAGCTGACGCCAGGGCAAAAGTTAAAGTTCCTTTAATTGATGCTTGTAGCGATTGAAACCTGCAAATTGGGGCGTATGGGGGGATAACTTCCGGCCTTTAATTGATGCTTGTAGCGATTGAAACTGCCCAGCACCATAGGGATATGGCCACCGGCAGTGACCTTTAATTGATGCTTGTAGCGATTGAAACATTAGTAAAATCAACCGTAAACCACACCTTAAGCCCCTTTAATTGATGCTTGTAGCGATTGAAACCGATCTCCTCAAGTCCTACACTAAGCCCAACGATCCCCTTTAATTGATGCTTGTAGCGATTGAAACTGGATGGGTGGCTGAAGCGTGATTTCAGCCCCGTCCTTTAATTGATGCTTGTAGCGATTGAAACTTACGTCCGCGCCTTGCTCGTCCTTTGCCGATAGTACCTTTAATTGATGCTTGTAGCGATTGAAACTTGCGAACAACGATTATAACCAACCAAGGGCTGGCCTTTAATTGATGCTTGTAGCGATTGAAACAAAGCTTCGGACGGAAAAATAGAAACGTCCGAATTGAGCCTTTAATTGATGCTTGTAGCGATTGAAACGCAGTTCTTTGCTTTCCGTGTAGGCTTCGGAGTTCAACCTTTAATTGATGCTTGTAGCGATTGAAACGTACTTCCTGCGCGTCTTGTATCTCGTTCGTCGGGTCCTTTAATTGATGCTTGTAGCGATTGAAACTTGTTTTGGTTTTTATAGCCAAGATGGCTTTTTGATCCTTTAATTGATGCTTGTAGCGATTGAAACAACGTTCCGAATAGATAGCAAAGGTCGATCAGTATTCCTTTAATTGATGCTTGTAGCGATTGAAACGTGATAAAACACTGATTAATGCGCGTTATTTTTTGTACCTTTAATTGATGCTTGTAGCGATTGAAACCCATAGATCAGGCGGGCAGCATTCACCAGGTCGCTGACCTTTAATTGATGCTTGTAGCGATTGAAACTCCATCTGCTCAATCTGGGCGATGATGGTGCCAGCCTTTAATTGATGCTTGTAGCGATTGAAACTCCCGGTGAGCTGGTATTCGTAGCGGCAGCGGGCTTCCTTTAATTGATGCTTGTAGCGATTGAAACCAGGCTTCAATTAGCTCAATGGTGGTGCTAATGCCCACCTTTAATTGATGCTTGTAGCGATTGAAACCCCGCAGGCGCAGGGCGTTGATGGGTCGGCCATCGGTCCTTTAATTGATGCTTGTAGCGATTGAAACACGGTTGTTGCGATGGCTACCAGTTGGGGCTTTGTCCTTTAATTGATGCTTGTAGCGATTGAAACTCATGTCGCGGTAAAAGTCCTGATAAGCATCCCGGCCTTTAATTGATGCTTGTAGCGATTGAAACTTTTTTTGCATCTCGCGGTTCCCGTATCGCACTGTCCTTTAATTGATGCTTGTAGCGATTGAAACTTACAAGCTTGATACTGACGCTTTGATAGCATCGTTAGCCTTTAATTGATGCTTGTAGCGATTGAAACGTCCTCCGTCTACCTGGGAAAGCTGCCCGACTGCTGCCTTTAATTGATGCTTGTAGCGATTGAAACGCGTTACCATTGCCCCTGGTATCCAGTAGGAAGGATGCCTTTAATTGATGCTTGTAGCGATTGAAACTTATCTGAATGGATCCATAAATAATCCATTGCCAGTCCTTTAATTGATGCTTGTAGCGATTGAAACAAATTTGCAAGAAGAAACAACAGAAGGATCAAAGTACCTTTAATTGATGCTTGTAGCGATTGAAACCAATCAATCTGCCATACGGTATCCAGGTAAATGAAGCCTTTAATTGATGCTTGTAGCGATTGAAACCCACCGACACGGGCAGCTTCTCCGAGCCCATGCAGCCTTTAATTGATGCTTGTAGCGATTGAAACACTTCTCCCACCTCCAACACGAAAAGGATAAATTTAACCTTTAATTGATGCTTGTAGCGATTGAAACTCTTCTACTTAATCTTTATCGCCTGGCTTGGGCAAGCCTTTAATTGATGCTTGTAGCGATTGAAACATAATAATAGTATTTTCCTAAGCACAAACAACGCAACCCTTTAATTGATGCTTGTAGCGATTGAAACACGGTAATGTATCATCATGCACGGTAGACGGTTACGCCTTTAATTGATGCTTGTAGCGATTGAAACTTCCGTCAACGTCCGCCTCAACGGTTGTTGCGATGGCCTTTAATTGATGCTTGTAGCGATTGAAACACATCGAAGGCAACATCGAGCAGTCTGGCGAAGTAGCCTTTAATTGATGCTTGTAGCGATTGAAACGCGTAACCTTGAAGCCATTGAGGAGGGTGTTATTGCCTTTAATTGATGCTTGTAGCGATTGAAACGTTCTAATGGTAGTATACATCCTTCAGGACATTGAACCTTTAATTGATGCTTGTAGCGATTGAAACTTTTTCCACCTACCAGCAATTGCCCGAACGACTGCCCTTTAATTGATGCTTGTAGCGATTGAAACCTAGTGGTCTGTCAAGCTTAAAGATTCCGGTTGAAGCCACATTAAGTTTCAATATTAGGGTAGATTGACTTCAGCTTAATTCGTGCATCATCAATTTCCATTTGCCAATCTACGCCCCTTTGGCGTT
>Ga0208544_10000660_pt1 | contig 25820 bp, 28 predicted proteins | sample DEB08_DNA_9_FD_184526 | JGI IMG/M metagenome (GOLD analysis project Ga0208544, IMG submission 184526) | Aqueous microbial communities from the Delaware River and Bay under freshwater to marine salinity gradient to study organic matter... | ecosystem: Environmental > Aquatic > Marine > Coastal ... | reverse complement strand
AGGTGCCATCTTGAACTCAGGCCGCCCACAAACAGTAGTAGTTCACCAGCCGCGCTGCTGGACACAGCAACAAAAGGTTTACAACCAGTATGGTCAATTCGCTGGATACCAAAACGTCCAGGTTTGCTAATAAGCCTAACCAGCCAACTGGCCAAGAGATTGAATAGGCTTTACCTCCCAACCTACACAATCTCACCCATTGCGGGTCTTTCAATCAAGCTTCAGGTAACGCCCCAAACTGAAGCAAGCGCGAGAGGCCCGTAACCATATGTGAAACGACCATATGAATATTAGCCCCCTTAAAACCGTTCAGCAATCATTCAGGTGAGCTTGGCTATGTTGATGTCAGAATTTGAACATCAACGGCTTTCAGCTTTACGCTATCGAATGGAGATACAATCATGAACGCATTCAAAAAATCAGTTATCGCTTTGGCTACCATAGCTACTCTGGCAACCGCTGCTGCAGTACCAGCGCAAGCTGGAAGCAAACACTGGAAACGCGGTCTTGCCGCTGGTGTTGGTGTTGGAGTAGGCCTTGGAATTGCCGGTGCTTTGCTACATCAACCGCGCCATCGCACTGTTTATGTACAACAGCCAAGATATTATGTTCGCCAGCCGGTTTGTCACTACCAAATTGAACCTTTGTTTGACCGCTATGGCAACATTGTTGCCCATCAACGGGTTCAAGTGTGTAACTAACCCGTCGCATTTTGGGTTTGTAACAGTTTAGTCCGTATCGCCAGAAAGCCCGGTTCATCTTTGAACCGGGTTTTTTGTGATTAGGCGCTTGGTTTACGTTTCTTAGCGGTAGTTTTCTTTGCGGTATAAACTGTAATGGGATCAATCAGCATAATCTTCTGCCAGATTTTACGTGATAAATTAGCGCCTAATGTCTCCACATCGTTTACAGCATCGACAACTTCAATATCAGGCACGCTTTGGGCATAAAGCGCCGCAAGCTTTCCGATTATGGCCAGCATTTCTGAGCAATAATTAAGATAGCGCTCCAAATCATTGGGCGAAAGAGAATGGGCTGGCGATGATGGCATCCGCTTGACCTTGCCAGTCAACATGATCGGATCTTTGGTAAGCTGATGCATGTCAATAATGTGGATCATCGAGCGTAACTGGTGCAAGCCATCCATCACCTTGCGCCGTTTGATGCGTTCTTCGGTCTTGGCAAGGGTGATAAATCCAATCCCCGCCAGAACCAGAGTATTGATACTGGCCTCAACCCCTTGCACAAAATCAAATGCACCTGTGCTGATACGGTCAAAGGTTAAAAAGCGCCCGATAAGAAAGAACACCAATGCACCAATTGCTACCCCAATCCAAAGAATGAGGCGTAGCATAAAGATCGGCTTTTCCAGATCTCGGGCCTGCCTGTCCGTTTGAAGAGACAAAGAAACCAGTTCAACAGCAACTTTTTCAAGCCCTGTACCAGGAAAACGGTCACGCACGCGGTTGCGTAACCTTTCTGCGGTTGCAAGGATTTTGTCAGGATCAAGCGAAGTATAAGGCATTCCGCATCCTTCCTATTGCAAAAGAATGTCTACGCTTAGTCACGGAGCAATTCGTTGATGCCGGTTTTTGAGCGTGTTTTTTCATCCACTGTTTTCACGATTACAGCGCAATAAAGCGAAGGACCTGGCTCACCATTCGGGAATGGCTTGCCCGGCATAGCGCCAGCAACCACAACAGAATAAGGCGGCACCTCGCCATAGAAAATTTCGCCAGTCGCGCGGTTTACGATTTTTGTGGATTTTCCGATGTAAACGCCCATGCCAAGCACTGAGCCTTCACGGACGATACAGCCTTCAACTACTTCTGAACGCGCGCCGATGAAGCAATTATCTTCAATGATAGTTGGGCCTGCTTGCAACGGCTCCAACACACCGCCAATGCCAACTCCGCCAGACAGGTGAACATTCTTTCCGATTTGAGCGCATGAGCCAACTGTTGCCCAGCCATCAACCATGGAGCCTTCATCAACATAAGCTCCAAGATTTACAAAGGACGGCATCAACACAACGTTTTTGGCGATGTAAGCTGCTTGACGAACAATTGATCCGGGAACTGCACGAAAGCCGGCAGCACGAAATTCCTTCTCGCCCCAGCCTTCAAATTTGGATGGAACTTTGTCCCACCAGGTCGAATTGCCATTACCGTTTTGAATGACTTCCATATCATTCAAACGGAAAGATAAAAGCACCGCTTTTTTCAACCATTGATGTACTATCCAGTTTCCGTCAGCACCTTTTGAGGCAACACGTGCTTCGCCTTTATCCAGCAAATCAAGCGCTGTGTTCACCGAATCGCGAACCTCGCCTTTTGTATCAATATTGATGGTATCACGGGCTTCAAAGGCTGCCTCGATGGTTTGTTCAAGCGCCGTAAGGCTATGCTTGGCCATTTCTTAACTCCTGTTTTGGTATGAAAGAGCCGGAAGGTTTGTATGAAAACCTTATCGATCCGGCACGGTGTCAAAGATTTTACTGGGTTTCGCGGGGAAGCTATGCCAAGTCGGGTCTAAAATCAATCTGATCAGCGTCATTGGCGCTTCGGATTACGAAATAGAATACAATTTTGGGAAATAGAATTATGTCAGAGACTTCAGCGAAAAAATCCGATGTTAAACAGGGCAAACACTGGAAAGCACTGGTACGCTCTGGCGATGATATCAAAAAAGCTACCGAAGTTCCTGATACGCCGCAAACCAGAGCGCCAGCCTATAAACTTGCCTTTGATGACAAGGATTTTTTGACTCGCGAAGAATTACGCCCCGTTCGCTTGCAGTTGGAACTTCTAAAACCGGAAATGATTCTCACCGAACGCGGTATTGAATCAACGGTTATTCTCTTTGGAGGGGCCCGCATTCCAGAGCCTGGAAAAGATGCCTGGGCGGCGAAAAACGCAACCCAGAAGAAAAATCTTGAAGCCAATGCTAAATATTACACAGAAGCGCGTGAGTTCGCCCGTCTAGCCTCTCTTTATTCAGCAACAACCTATAATAAAGAAATGGTGGTCACGACAGGTGGAGGCCCCGGCGTCATGGAAGCAGGCTCGCGCGGAGCCGATGATGTTGGCGCTCCTTCTATAGGTTTGAACATTGTTCTTCCCCATGAACAGGCGCCGAACGAATATGTGACTCCTGATCTGTGCTTTAACTTCCACTATTTCGCTATTCGTAAGATGCATTTCTTAATGCGCGCCAAAGCAATCGCGGTTTTTCCGGGCGGTTTTGGAACCATGGACGAGATGTTTGAAGCCCTTACGCTCATTCAGACAAAGCGTATGGAACCTGTTCCATTTTTGCTGTTCGGCAAAGAGTTTTGGACGAAAGTCATTGACTTCAAGGAATTGGCCGATCAAGGGACAATTTCTCCCGATGATCTTGATCTGTTTCATTTCGTTGATACAGCCGAAGAGGGGTGGGCGCTTATTGCCAATCATTATGAGTTGGATTCATCCAACTGATCTAGTTGCGCTTTAGAGCAAGCAAGTGGCCAAAGATCTGTTGGTTTTAGGCGCATTCCCTAACGGAATCTCGTCACTTTTATGCCTGATTCATCAACATTTTGGTTGTATAAAGCTTAATTCAATTTATTTGATCTCTTAACAAAGTCCCGTAACTATAAGAGTTAAAAAAGAAATAATTTTAGTTCACGTTTAGTGACAAAATACACATTGATAACATTTTTTAGGTCTTATCTTGGAACTGTTAGGCGGTTTGATCCGTTATACAGGTTAAAGGGCCTCAAATGTAATGAGTAGGTCCTAACAGCAGGGACTAAGATAATGACTTTACAATTTTATTCGCCAAAAGTGCGATCGAATAGACAAGCCACGATCGCTTCAGGACCTCAGCCATGTAATCGCGATTCTGCGGAATTGGCGTTCGGCAAATTGTCAGAAATGCCAGTCAGAGAGCTGGATGGTCAAGATTTAGCGGGTTCAGGCGCGCTGGTATTTGAAGGCGAAGTGCTTCAATTGCCAACTTGGAACTAGATTAACGCTTTCGCGGGCTATGAATTGTCCGCGGGCTTGTGTTCGTCACCGAGTGCCTTTGGCCGGTTGACGATTGTCACCAAGACAAAAGAAATAATCATCAATAAATACCATGAACCAAGTTTGGCTGGCGACACAACCGCCCAACCGTCCAACTGATTTGGATAAAGCCATGCTTTGGAGACGGTTCCCAGATTTTCCGCAAACCAGATAAATAAGGCAACCAAGAAAAATCCTAGGAGCAAAGGCATCTTATGGCGAAATCTGAAAACGCGATAATGCACAGTGCATTTGAAATAAAGATAGATGGTTGCAGCCAGCAATAAATATCGCATATCCCAAATGTAATGATGGCTGAAAAAGTTCACATAAATGCCTATGCATAAAAGTAGAGTCAGCTCGAATTTTGGATAATGCGTGTATTGCATGTCAAACAATCGGTGGACGCGGGCGAGATAGCTGCCGACTGCCGCATACATAAACCCGGAAAATAGCGGCACTGCGCCAATCCTGAAAATGCTTTCCTCTGGATATATCCACGAACCCGCATAGGTCTTGAACACCTCCATCGCCGTTCCAACTATATGAAAAATAAGAATGACCTTTGCTTCGTCCCAAGTTTCCAGCTTTCCAACGATCATGGTGATTTGGATTGCCAAGGCACACAGAAAAAGAAAATCGTATCGCGTAAGGCTCGCACCTTCAGGGTAAAAGAGATGAGTGCCAATAATGAGGGCAAGCATCGCACCGCCAAAAAGACAAGCCCATGCCTGTTTTAGGCCGAAAACCAAAAACTCAACCAAGGAACCATAGATGCCGCGATTAGGAAGTGTGTCCAAAAGCTTGTGCGCTTGTTGGTCAATGAACTTTTCAAGCGATGTGAACTTGGATAGCAATTTTGGTGGTCCAACTCTTATTTTGCGTTGATTGCGCTCAAAACATCAGCCAGAAAATCATCGATATGATCGGTAACATGATCGATATAATTGTCGTCTGCTCCGGCAATTTCCCAAGCTTCACCAGCAAATTCAGTGCCTGAGCGGGGAATAATTAGCACCGTCGTCATACCCAACTCTTTAGGCACCTCCAAATTACGCGGCATGTCTTCAAACATGGCTGCTTCTTTTGGATGAACCACATGGGCATTCAAAAATTTTTCATAAGGGCCGCGTGCTGGTTTCGGTTCAAAATCAGCGGCAACGATATCAAACATCGAATCGAAAATAGGCTCTATGCCTAGCGCCCTAAGCGTGTTTTCCGCATGGCGCACATCACCATTGGTAAAAATATGCTTGCGACCAGGAAGGGAGGCAATCATCTCGCCCAAGGCCGGATTGTGCTCCACTTCGCCATAATCAATATCATGCACATCGGCCAGAAAATCATGGGGATCGATATTATGTTCGCGCATCAGCCCGTTCAGCGTCGTCCCGTGGTCACGATAAAGCTGTTTTTGCAATTTGCGCGCATCTTCTTTGTTCTGGCCTGTTAAGCGCGCCACATAATCGGTCATCTTCCAATCGATCTGTTTAAACAGGTCCGTGTGGCGTGGATAAAGGGTATTATCGAGGTCAAAGACCCATTCGGTAATGTGTGCAAATTTCTGTTTCATGACAGTTGTATAGGGCAGGCTAAGTTGCCTCGCCAGTGTTGAAATTTTCTACCCCCAAAAAATCTCAAACGTTTCTTGTACAGCTTAAGTGCTTTGCCAATCCAAAAATTTAGGCCTATTGAAAGCGATAATTATCTTCACACAGGTCTTTCATGGAAATCTGGATACCCATCACGGTTGCTGCAGCTTTTATGCAGAACATCCGTTCGACAACTCAAAAACATCTCAAAGGCAAACTGAAGACCATCGGCGCAACTTTTGTGCGTTTCGGTTTTGGCATGCCCTTTGCTGCACTGTTCGTCTCCATCATGCATTTCGGATTGGGATGGGAATTACCAGAGACAAACCAGACATTCTGGCTTTGGGTTATCCTTGCCGGTTTCATGCAAATCTCTGCCCAGCAATTTTTACTCAACGCGTTTTCCTACGACAGTTTTACCGTTGGCACTGCTTATTCGCGAACGGAAGCCGTGCAGGCGGCTATCCTTGGCTTTGTATTGTTGGGTGACCGGATCGCACTTTCGGCCATCGCGGCCATCGCTTTGACGGTTGCGGGGGTGATCACCCTTGCTTTGGCCAAATCCAATCTCTCATTTGCAGGGCTTTTATCCGCATTCAATTCGCGAGGCGCGCGAATTGGTTTGATGGCGGGGGCTTGCTTTGGCTTGTCTGCAACCTCTTATCGCGGCGCATCTTTGGCCTTGGGCGAAGGACTGGTTGAACCCAATTTCCTCATGCAAGCTGGCTTCACTTTGCAGACGACGATCACCATGCAAAGCGCAGCTTTGTTGATCTGGATGGCAGTCACAGACAGAGCTGAAATTGGCCGTATCGCCAAGGTCTGGAAATGGGGCTTGCTCGCGGGGGCCTCAGGGGCTTGCGCCAGCTTTGGCTGGTTCATCGGTTTCACCCTGCAATCAGCTGCTGTTATCAAAGCCCTAGCTCAAGTGGAAATGCTGTTCACCTATGCCTCGACGATTTTCATTTTCAAAGAAAAGGTCACCAAGGGTGAATTGTTCGGCTGCGCTTTGATAGTATTTGGGATTTTAGTTCTGGTGCTCGGGTAAGGGAAACTTTAATAAAAATTGTTATCGTCTGCCAGTTAAGTCAACAAAATTCAAAATACGCTCCAACAAATTAGCACGCGGCATTTTAATCAATCTAATTCCTAGATAGGTTGGGGGCGCACCAACCGAACAGCCTCCGCCTTTTGCATCTTGAATGAAGTAGCTGATATAAGCTCTGTGTTGGCCAGCGGCGATCCGCACTCCGCAATTATCGCTCTGGCTCAATTTCTTACCATCGCTATCAAGGCGGGTTCGAGTATAGCAACTATCCGTCCATTCCCATACATTCCCGGATAAATCATAAATACCGTTTTCATTGGAGCCATATGAACCTGAGGGCTTAATCACAGGGTCGTTTCCCGTTTCCAGATCTGCGTATTTTTTATATTTGGTCAACCAGCGTTCGGCAGGGTTATTGGTATTCGTCTTGGCGTTTATGGCATCATCAACAAACCGCGATCCAGCAGCAAATGCCCATTCTTCGTCTGTTGGCAGACGCCAGTTTACGTCGGTCTTATCGCTAAGCCATTTGGCAAAATTGATTGCATCTTGATAGCTAACGCTAGTGATTGGAAGATTTTCTGAATGACGTCGTTGGTTCAGGGGTTCACCACAAACCCGCTCTGTGACGCACTGTTCATAGTCCTTGGCTAGGACCTGATATTTCATGAATTCGAATGGAACTGCAAAGGCGATTTTTTGCATCGGAGCGTCGACAGGGTATCTTTCTTTTAAAAATTCGCCTGATGCTCTGTACATGAAAGATCCAGCTTCGATTACAACAGTTTCCGGCATGCTCATCTTCGCAGCATTTGCTGTGCTAAAGGATATGAATGCGAGTAGGATAGTGGCTATATAATGAGCGGGTCTTTTCATGATTTGCATCCGGTCTAAGAACGGTTTGTCGGACACGGCAATGAGCTCGCCGTGTCCTTTGTCTTCAAAGCCTATGGCAAGGCTTTTTTGCTCTTATAAGCATCGGCCAATGCGGTCGGCTCGGTGACCTGAGCCATCAGCTCATTATCCCATTCGCCATCCACCACAACATGGGCAGTGGCGCCAAGGTTTACCGCTTCAATCAGGTTGTGATTGACATAGGCGTAAACGCCCGGCTGAAGGAAAGTATACAGAGCTGCTCCAGCAGACCCGCCTCGAATAAACCAGGTTTCAAGATCGCGCTCTGGCGGATTGTTGAACTTGCCAGTCTCCCAAACAAGATCACCATGGCCACCAATAAGGTGTGGCCTTGTATCTCGGTTCGCCTGTGAGTGAACGAACAACACAGTTTTCCCTACGGTTGATTTCAGCGCATTGTCGCCTGTAAGCGCGCCAGCTCTACCGTTGAAAACAACATGCGTTGGAATAAGACCGTTCATTACTTCCAGCGTATCTGCATAAGAACTGCCGGGATCTTCAAACCGCATGTAGTTGCCGTCAGCGTCTTTAGGAATGTAGAAATCATTCTCGCCGATATAGTAGACAGTGTCGTATTTAATCGGCTTGTTTTCATGATCTTTCAAACCATCGCGCGGCAAGATCATGATGGCACCGCTCATACCGGAAACAACATGCCAAGGGATCATTGGACCGCCTGGTGCGCAGTGATAAACAAAGGTTCCCGGCCGGGTTGCCTTAAAGCGTAAAACGGTCATTTCACCAGGATTGACCAGTGTCAGTGATCCACCGCCAAGGCCGCCAGTTGCCGCATGAAAATCAATATTATGGGGCATGGAATTGGATTCAGGATTGATCAAAGTCAGTTCAACAAAGTCGCCTTCATGAACCACCATCAGCGGTCCGGGGACAGATCCATCAAAGGTCATTGCTTGCAACATTGTTCCTTCATCATCGATTTCGAGTTCTTTTTCGATAATAGTCATTTCGAACTCAATAATGGCAGGCTCCAAGGTTGCAACTTGCTCATGCTCATGAACAAACGGAGGAGCAACAAGTTCGACATTGCGCCGTTCCAATTTGCTTAAGTCAACCGGAGCGCCATCGGGCTTCATAGCTTCTTCAGAGGCCGCTGCTTTTTGTATCAAAGCCGGCGCTGCCATTGATGCAAATACCGCGCTCTTCAATGCGTTTCTGCGGGTGATCATTTTTAGTCTCCTTCTTCTTCTTCTTTGGTTTCAAGTAGATGAGGTAACTTTATTGAATGCTGAAAATCCGCTCTTTGTTGAAGCGCAAACAAAGTGCCGGAATAAAAGTTTCCTGTTTGCGAATGCACAAAGAAGCCCGTTCACGACCTATTATGTTGGGCGTGATTGGAGTTTGATATGTCGATAGATACGACGAAGAAATTCGAGGTTTCACTGGAAATGACGATGGATGACATCATGTCAAAATCGCCAGAAGTCATTTCATTTTTACTGAAAAACAAGATGCATTGTGTCGGCTGTCTTCTCACACCTTTTCATACCATCAGTGATGCTGCCTTTGAGCATGAAATAGATGAAGATGCCTTGATCGCTCAATTGAAGGTAGCAGGAATTATTGTAAAAGCATAACAGAGTGTGAACTTAATCCTTAGTCCGCCGCATTTGTTGCCACAAGCATCAGCTTGTGACCTTCCACCAAAACGATTTTCTGGCGACCACTTTTCACCCATCCCTTATCCTCCCAAGCGCTCATCAGGCGAGATACAGTGTGCAATGTTGTGCCGGTCATTTCAGAAATGTCTTGGCGAGAAATCGGGAAGTCTATCAAAATGCCTTCTTCGGTTTTTTTGCCCGTTTGGTTTGCCAATTTCAAAATTACATTGGCGACCCGCTGCTCGACTTTGGCAGTAGCAAGTTCCAACATTCTTTCCTGGGTTTCAAACAGGCGCTTACCCACGGTTTGATAAGAATTGGTAGCAAAATTGGGATGTTGCAAAATGATATCATCCCAAATTTTTGTTGGCCAAGCCAAGGAAAGACAATCCACAGCAGCAACAGCGTTTGCAGGATAGGTGTCTCGCCCTATGGCTTTTGCGATACCGTATGATTCTCCAGCAGAGATATAGCGGGCAATCATCTGCTCGCCATTCTGGTTGATTTTCACCACCCGAATATGCCCATCCAGAAGCAGGTAAAAATAATTTGCCTTTTCGCTTTCGCTGAAAATGGTCGTGCCTTTTTCGTGGCGATGCGCAGTTGCCTGGGCCAGTATGTTTTGAAGATCAACGACTTCCATTCCTACAAAAGGCGGCAAGTCTCTAATCAGAGAAATATCAAGGCGGTTCATATTACTCGATTCAGTTTGCGCAAACGCAACTAACAAAAACAGGCATGGGTCTAAAGAGGGAGGGAACCACACTTCTCGATGAAAGGAAACACTATGCGAAATACAATCATGACCCTCACTTTACTTGCTGCAAGCACTTTTGCCGCCCCTGCATTTGCTGAGGAATTTGAGATTAAAATGCTCAATAAAGGCGAGAACGGCGCAATGGTCTTTGAACCGGACTTTGTGAAAGCCATGCCGGGTGACACGATTAAATTTGTTCCGGCAGACAAAGGTCACAATGTCGAAACAATCAAAGGCATGTTGCCGGAGGGCATTGAGGCTGTCAAAACCAAGTTCAACGATGAATATGTGCTGACGGCTGAGACTGAAGGTGTTTATGGTATCAAATGCTCTCCCCATTATGGAATGGGTATGATTGCCCTGATTTCTATTGGCGAACCAGTCAATCTGGAAGAAGCAAAAGCAGTAAAACAAAAAGGCAAAGCGAAAGCCAGATTTGCTGATGCTTTCGCCAAGCTTGAGGGAGCGGTTGAAGCGCCTGCTTCAAACTAAAAACTATAGCATTTTAAAGAAAAAGAGGCGATAAACTCCCCTCTTTTTGCATTCTTATATCAAACTGGGGCAACTTTTAAGTTGAAGCCAATCACTTCTTCACTAGTGTACCAGCACCATGCTTGGTGAATAATTCAAGCAACACCGCATGAGGAGTTTTTCCGTTTAGAATAACCACGCCCTCAACGCCTTTTTCCAACGCGTCAATGCAGTTTTCAACTTTCGGTATCATGCCGCCAGCAACCGTTCCATCGGCAATCATTTCTTTGCACTGGGCGATGGTCAGCTCTTCCTGAAACTCTTTATCTTTGTTCATTACGCCTGGCACATCGGTCAGGAACAACAAACGTTTTGCACCCAAGGCTCCAGCAATGGCGCCAGCAAACGTATCGGCATTAATATTATAGGTATGACCATCACGGCCAGGGGCAACAGGGGCGATAACTGGGATCATTTCTGATTTTGCCAATAGATCAAGCAATGTCCGATCGACTTCAGAAATTTCGCCCACAAAACCAAGATCAAGCTCACGCTCGATATTTGAGTCTGGGTCTTTAACAGTTTTTCGGGCTTTTTCCGCAAAAACCATATTGCCGTCTTTACCGCACAGGCCAATCGCCCATTCGCCCTCGGCATTGATCATTGCAACGATTTCCTTGTTGATGGATCCGGCCAAAACCATCTCGACGATTTCCATCGTTCTTTGGTCTGTAACGCGCAATCCACCTTCGAATTTCGATTCGATATTCATCTGAGTGAGCATTTTGCCAATCTGTGGCCCGCCGCCATGAACAACAATCGGGTTGATACCCGACTGTTTTAGCAAGGCGATATCTCTGGCAAATGCTTTGCCAAGCTCAGGATCACCCATGGCATGACCGCCATATTTCACCACAACTGTGTGGTTTTCATATTTTTGCATATAGGGCAGAGCTTGAGAGAGAAGATGGGCTTGTTGTTCTGCTTCACTCAGATTGTCATATTCAATGCTCATTTAGCGTTCTGCCTTCAAAATATCGGTTTCATTGTGCCTCTGGTACTTGTGCCTATTTAACGCTTATGGTTGAAATGAGCAATGGCGGCCCTAAGTGAGCAGGGCTGAATAAAGGAAACAAATGTCTGAAATTGACATCGAAAATTTGATAGCCAAAACGGCTCTTTCTAACAGAAGCGCGTTTGATTCTCTTTATCAAGCATCAAGCCCGAAACTTTTTGCCGTGGTCATGCGTATCTTAAAGAACCGCGAACTTGCAGAAGATGCCTTGCAGGAAGTCTTTGTAAAAATCTGGCAAAAGGCAGATTCTTACAGGGCAGGGCAACAGGCGCCGATGTCATGGCTGGTAACGATTGCACGCAATCATTCTATTGATGTCATCCGTGCCAATAAAAGGAAATTTGAGGATATTGAAGAGCAATATGATCTGAAGACCGATGATCCGGATCCTGAGCAAAATGCAATCAATTCCGCTGAAAGAAATAGGATAGATAACTGTCTTGAAGAGCTTGAGCCACAAAAGGCTGAGGCTGTCGTGGCGGCTTATATCGAAGGCTACAGTTATCAAGAACTCGCGGATCGCTACACGATACCGCTAAATACAATGAGAACATGGTTGCGACGCAGCCTGTTAAGCTTAAAGGATTGTTTGGACAATGGCTAAGACAGCCACACCCTTACCAGAAGACTTGGAAGTCTTGGCCGCTGAGCACGTTTTGGGTGTTTCAACGCGCGAAGAGCGGATAGCTTTTGAGCAATTGGCTGCAAGTGTGACAGATGCTGCAGATGCGAAACTGGCTTGGGAAAATCGCTTGGCCGATTTGAACGCAGATTACGCGCCGATTGTGCCACCAGCTTCGGTAAAAGCTGAAATCGATAAACGTCTTTTCGCCTCCACGGCGGTTGCAAGTGTTGCTCCTTCTGGCTGGTGGAATGCAGTTGGTCTTTGGCGAGGACTGACAGGTGTGGCGACGGCTGTTGCTATTTTCTTTGGCGTATCCAATGCCGATTTGACCCAGAAATTGGAAACGTCCGGCGGAGAGCTGGCTGCTGCTCTTGATACGAAAACACAGGCTGAAGAAACCCTTGCCGCCTTTGAACAGGAACTGGCCGCGCGGGGTCAGCAATTGTCAGAGCTAGAATCAAAACTGGTTGAAAATACCAACCAGCTTGGCTCAGCCCAGAGCGAATTAGCTTCTGTTAAGTCTGAGCTTGATGAGGCTTTGAAGGCAGAAACGCCAGTATTGGTCGTATCGCTTGAATCGGGGGATACGGATTACCGTTTCCTAGCTGTTCACGAAGAGGGATCCGACAAAGTTCGAATGACGCTGGTGTCAGGCGCTGTTGATGATGGCAAAGATTTTGAACTCTGGCTTGTTGAACCGGAAAAACAAACCGTATCGCTTGGCATTGTGGATGCTGGGAAGACAGCTATCGAATTGACGCCTGAGTTTGCAAAAATTCTTGAGGCCGGCGGTTTGTTGGCCGTTTCGCTGGAGCAAAAAGGTGGCTCGCCAACGGGCGTTGCCCAAGGTCCTGTGATTGCTGTGGGTGCGCCAAACGCTCTTTAAAGCAACTATCTAGACTAAAAACGCGATTGCAGCTTTCAGTGAATCAAATCCGGCTTTCTTCTCCGAGGATGTGGCAATCACCTCGGGATAAGCAGCAGGGTGTTTCTTGATTTTTTCAAGCGTCTCAGCAATCAGTTTCTTCACAGCAGGCGGTTTGATTTTGTCGGTTTTTGTCAAAACAATCTGATAGGAAACCGCCGCTTTGTTCAAAAGCTCCATAACTTCCAAATCATTGGCTTTGATGCCATGGCGTGCATCAATCAGAAGGTAGACCCGTTTGAGGGTGCTGCGCCCGCGCAAATAATCAAAAACCAGTTTGGTCCATTTATCGACAGTTGCCTTAGGTGCTTTGGCAAATCCATAGCCAGGCATATCGATGAGCGCCAGGGGAGGCAGATCGCCTTTTGCGCCACTATATCCATCGGGAACAAAGAAGTTCAACTCTTGTGTTCGTCCAGGTGTGTTTGACGTTCTTGCCAGTCCTTTTTGGTCTACAAGCGCGTTGATCAATGAGGACTTGCCAACATTGGAGCGCCCGGCAAATGCGATCTCAGGGGGACCTTCTGGCGGCAAAAATTTCATTGAAGGAGCGCCGCGGATAAACACCCATCCTTGGGCAAAGAGCAGACGGCCTTTTTCGGCTAAAACCGGATCGGGGCCATCCTCAAATTCTTCGTCAGTTTTTGCAATGTTTTCAGACATGAACTGCTCCATAGCAAAACAAACTGGTGAAAGAAAAAGCCGAAGCAGAAATGACCGCTTCGGCTCGTATTATTACTTGGATTTAGCGTCAGGCGCCTTTTCTCCAAACATGCCCTTAAGGTTATCCCAAAGCTCAATCTTCACGCCATTCTTTTTCATGATATAGCCTTGCTGGATAATAGAGAGCAGGTTGTTCCATGCCCAATAGATCACCAGACCAGCAGGGAAAGTTGCCAGCATGAAAGTGAACACAATCGGCATCCATTTGAAAATCATCGCCTGTGTAGGGTCTGGCGGGGCAGGGTTCATTTGCATTTGAGCAAACATGGTTATGCCCATGAGCAAAGGCCAAACACCAATGAGCAGGAAGCCTGGAACATCAAAGGGTAGCAATCCGAACAGATTGAAAATGGATGTCGGATCGGGTGCAGACAAATCCTGAATCCAGCCAATGAAAGGCGCGTGGCGCATCTCGATGGTCACATAGATCACCTTATACAGAGCAAAGAAGATCGGGATTTGCACTAACATCGGCCAACAACCAGCAGCCGGATTGATCTTCTCTTTCTTATAGAGCGCCATCATGTCCTGCTGAAGTTTTAATCGGTCATCACCGGCGCGCTCTTTCAAGCGAGCCATCTCTGGCTGAACCTTTTTCATTTTGGCCATTGACGCATAAGACATATTCGCCAATGGAAAGAGCAGTGTTTTCAAAATCACCGTTGTGACCAAAATCGCAAAGCCAAAGTTGCCGATCTGCTGATACAGCCAGTTCATCAAAATGAACAACGGTTTGGTAATCCAATAGAACCAACCCCAGTCAATTAACTTGTCAAACTTGTTGAGGCCCAGCTCATCATTGTAGCGATCAATAACCGGCTGCTTTTTGGATCCGGCAAACAAACGTTGGGTAATGGTCGCGGACGCACCATTTTCAACGGTCACTGGCTGGTTCAGCAAGTCTGTTTGATAGCGCGCGCGGCCATCGGGGAAATAAGCATAACGAGGCTTGAACTCACCCGCTGGCAAAAGGGCGGCGCCCCAATATTTGTCGGTTATGCCCAACCAGCCATTTGGATAATAGCCATTGGCAGCTGGAGGATTCTCACCTGTATACTCTTTCGCATCTTCAATTTCAGAATAATCATACTCTTGCAAACCATCTTCGCCGAATACGCCTACTAGGCCTTCATGCAAGACATAGACACTGGCCGTGCTTGGTTTGCCAAAACGGGTGATGCGGCCATAGGAAGAAACTGAAACAGCATTTCCTGAATTGTTCACCACTTCATCTTCGTAAGTGAAGAGGAAATCCTTATCCAGAGTAATCGTTCTTCGGAAGGTAATGTTCTTGTCGTTCTTCCACTCCAAAACCAATGGCGATTCTGGCGTAAGCTTTCCGCCCTGTGCAAGGTTCCAAACAGTGTTTGGCCCCGGCACATCTCCGCTCGCTGGCGTTGCTATAAATCCGAATTCAGCGAAAAAGCCATTGTCTGCCGCGCTTGGATTTAAAAGAGCAATCAAAGGGCTGTCTTTTTTGATGGTCTCAGTCTGATCTTTCAGCAGAAGATCGTCAACGCGGCCAGCTTGTAGATTGATTGAGCCAATCACATGATCGTTTTCAAATACAATACGCTTGGTTTGGGCAAGAGCCATTTCCCGCGTTGCTGCTGTAGAGCCAGGAACATCAGTTGTTGTTGTAGGCGCATCGGGTGTCGACGTGCCAGAACCAGCGCTTGGCAAGTCATTTCCGGTGTCCGTTACGGTTTGACTGGTTGATGATTGGCCTGTCGCTGCCGGTTCGCTTGCTTGAACTCTTGCTGCTTCAATTTCAGCAGCTTTGCGCTCAGCTTCCAATTTCGGAGTTACATACAGAAACTGCCAACCGAAAAGCACTATTACCGATAGCACAATCGCTAGCATCGTATTTTTATTCTGACTGTCCATGCAAACCATCCATTTTGGGGCTGGAAAATTTGATATTCCAGCCAGTTATTCAAGTTAACTTGCCTTGTTGCCTTTTGCGACAAGGCGGTCAATGCCTTTTGTAAATTTGCTCACTAGGTCCTGATAATCCTGATCAATCGCAGAGCGCCGCGCGACGACTACCATTTCTCCTGCAAAACCACCATGGGACGTTTCACCCTCGCTCGTTTTTACGATATTTTTCACGGCCTCAGCGATTGCTTGGCGTAATCTTCGCCGAATCCGATTTCTTTCCACCGAATTGCCGATTTTCTTTGTGATCGTATATCCAACGCTAGGCGCTGGGATTTTGGATGGGACTGACGATTTCTGCGTAATCAAATTACCCTGCAATACGAAATCTTCACAACTATACCGTGGCGCTTGCCTTAGCCCAAGATATTGGGCGCGGGTTTTCAGCGTTGGCAGTGGTTTGATGGATCGGATGCTCGTATTTTCCATAGCAAAGTCTGAGAAAATGCCTCAAGCGGCATGCCTTTGGGAGAAATCTGCTGGATATGCAAAAGCCCGGACCAGCCGGGCTTAGCGAATTTGGTATAGTGTCAGACAAGGCAACTGCCTTATCAGATCACAAAATTATGCGCTTAAACGCTTGCGACCCTTGGCACGACGATTGGTCAACACCTTACGGCCACCAACGGTTGCCGAACGTGAACGAAAACCATGACGGCGGGCGCGAACGAGTTTACTAGGTTGAAATGTCCGTTTCATGCTAATCTCCTGCCGTTAGGCAAGCCTTCAAAATTGGTGTTTGCAGTAGAGTTTGAACCAGCACATTAGCATTCTTGATGAGAAAAGGCAGTTTGATTCCAAACAGTTTCACCATCAGAACCGCCAATTAGGTTCTAAAGTTGACGAGCTTATAATTTGCATGAATGCCAAAGTCAATCAGATCAGGGCAAAAACCTTGCGTTTCCTTGGTTCAATTTGCAGGTTGTTGATCCCTTAAATCATAACCAAATTTGATCACCTAAACTTCCAGCGGGGCTTTATTCACGATAAACTAAACGTGAGCCATATGAGATCGCTGCTCAATTGACGGTGAGAATGCCAATCAATTCTTGCAATACCTGTATTCCCCTGTGCTTTATTGCGTAACTACACGGTTGGGAGAGAGCGTGTTGGACAATGAAGCATCAAGTGCATCAGGGGTTTTCATAATTCCTCTTGGCGGACAGCCAACTGTTCAACGGTTCGTAAAAACGTTAGGACTAGGAAAATGGGAAGCGGCATTGTGAGCAACACAACAAATCATCAAGGACATTCGGGTAAGAGCCAGACTTCTTCGTTTAAGAAATGGCTTCCGCTTGGCGTTATTCTTGGTCTCTTGGGATTGACTTGGATATTGGGTGGCTTCGAATATCTATCCCTTTCCAGTCTAATCATGCATCGCGAGATGTTAGGCGCCATTGTTATCGATAATTACCTTTTGAGTGTTTTAGTCTTTATCGTTCTATATGCCCTTTTGGTTGCGATATCTTTTCCCGGCGCGTCCTTACTTACAATTGCCGCCGGATTTTTATTCGGCGGATTGGTTGGCGGTATTGCAACTGTCGTTGCTGCAACCATTGGCGCAGCCATTATCTTTGAGATCGCCAGAACCTCTTTTGGCGAAGCCATGCAAAAGCGCACCGGAAAATTCGTTGAGAAGATGCGCAAAGGCTTTCAAGAGGATAGTTTTCTATATTTGCTGACCCTTCGCCTGACCCCTGTCTTCCCATTTTGGGTAATGAACATCGTACCAGCTTTGCTTGGGATGAAGCTTGTTCCCTACATGATTGCTACTTTTATAGGTATTATTCCAGGCACACTTGCCTATGCTTACATTGGCTCTGGCCTTGATAGCGTGATCATGGCTCAAGAGGTCGCCAACCCTGGATGCGCAGCCAGTGGCACGTGTCAAATTGACCCCAGCGCTTTGATTACAGGAGATGTTATCATAGCTATGGTTGGCTTGGGCTTTATTTCCCTACTACCAGTGGTTATCAAGAGAATTAAGAAAAGCCGAAAAGCATAACCGGCCGTTTCACTTTTAGAGTAAGATGGACGGCTCCAATTAAAGTATTCAGAAAGCATCAATTTATGACAACAACACTAACACCCGATATTTGTGTGATTGGCGCTGGCTCTGGGGGGTTAAGCGTTGCGGCTGCTGCAGCCGCATTTGGCGTTGACGTTGTGTTGATTGAAAAACACAAAATGGGAGGCGATTGCCTTAACTATGGTTGCGTGCCGTCAAAGGCAATTCTTGCTGCGGGCAAGCATGCACAGGCTGTTCGAGATGCTGCAAATTTTGGCGTTTTTGCTGACGAGCCGAAAGTAGATTTTCGAAAAGTAAACCGTCACATCAAGTCTGTAATTGCTGCAATTGGGCCAAACGATTCGGTCGAGCGTTTCACAGCGCTGGGCGTGAAAGTTATCGAAGCTGCTGGAAAGTTCACAGATAAAGATACAGTTGTGGCAGGCAACTACACGATCAAAGCGCGCCGCTTTGTTATTGCTACAGGATCTGCTCCCTTCGTGCCGCCTATACCGGGCCTCGACACGGTGGACTATTTCACCAATGAAAGCCTGTTTGAAAACACACGCAAACCGGCGCATTTGCTTGTTATCGGCGGAGGCCCGATTGGCATGGAAATGGCTCAAGCCCATCTGCGCCTTGGCTCAAAAGTCACCGTCATTGAAGGCGCAAAAGCTCTAGGCAAAGACGATCCAGAACTAGCTGCTATTGTTCTGGAAAAATTACGCGGTGAAGGTTTGGATATCCTTGAGGGTGCCATGGTCTCTTCTATCGAGAAACGCGGTAAATCTGGCGTTACGGTTCGTTACAAATTGGGAGAGGAAAAGCGCTCCGTCGATGGATCAGATCTATTGGTCGCAACGGGCAGAGCAGTCAATGTCGAAGGTTTGGGCCTCACTGAAGCTGGCATCACCTATGACCGTAAGGGCATTAAAGTGAAACCGGATTTACGCACTACAAATCGCAGAGTTTATGCAATTGGCGATGTGGCTGGCGGTCTGCAATTTACCCATGTGGCTGGCTATCATGCCGGGCTGGTCATCCGTGGCATTCTGTTTCGCAAAAAGGCAGTGCCTGACAACACCATCATTCCTTGGGTTACCTTCACGGATCCTGAAATGGCCCATGTTGGACTGACAGAAGAGCAGGCAAGAGAAAAGCACAAGCAAATTCAGATCCTGCGCTGGCCATACCACGAAAATGACCGCGCACAGGCAGAGCGAAAAACTACTGGCATGATCAAGATGGTTACGACAAAAAAAGGTAAAATTTTGGGTGTTTCAATCGCTGGTGCGAATGCGGGTGAGATGATCAATATGTGGGCGCTGGCCGTTTCCAAATCAATGACGGTAAAAGATGTGGCCGGATATATCCCGCCATACCCAACCATGAGCGAGATTGGCAAACGCGCGGCAGTTACACACTTCATCCCTTACACCAATAAACCTTGGATTCGCAGTCTGATCGGCTTTTTAAGGAAATTCGGATAAGAATGTCCCAGACATCCTCTGAAAACAAAACAGATTTGAGTCCGACTAACGGCGCCAGTAAGGTTGCCGTGTTGGCAGATGATGACAATTCGCGGACTGTTTCGAAATCGGTTTTTCAAAACATTGCCCAAGGACTATCGGGCCGTCTATTGGTGCTGACAATTGTATTTGTGATGATTGCTGAAGTGCTGATCTTTGTGCCTTCAGTAGCAAATTTTAGGAATGTCTGGCTGCAAAATCATCTTGATACAGCTGAAACCGCTTCCATTGTTTATTTGGATGGAGCAGATTTCATGTTGTCTGAAAAAGCCCAAGGGGACTTGTTGAAAGCAACACAATCTTTGAGCGTTTCCATCAGTGAAGGTTCGGTAAAACGCCTGATGGCATCTAGCCCAACCGTTGGAATGGTCGGGGAACGCGTGACCCTTGGTGTTATGCAGCCATTCGAATCTTTGAAAAGTTCGCTCTCGACGCTGTTTTTTGGAGGGGAGCGCATCTATCAGGTTTCAGGACCGATGAAATCGCGTGATAGCCAGATCATGCTTGTTCAGGAAGATAAGTATTTACGGGCGGCATTGCTAAATTATGCGCGCAATATCCTTCTCATATCATTGGTCATTTCTCTTATTACGGCAGGTTTGGTCTTTCTCGCGCTCTATTGGTTGATCGTGCGACCAATCATCAAGCTCTCGTCCAATATGGACGCATTTTCTCAAAACCCTGAAAATGCCTCCCTTGTTTATCAGCCAACCGGACGCGGAGATGAGATTGGTGTCGCCGAAGATCGCCTGGCATCTTTGCAAAAAGATCTTCAAACAACCCTGCGCCAAAAGCAGCACCTTGCCGAACTTGGCCTTGCTGTTTCCAAAATCAATCACGATCTCAGAAACATTTTAGCATCGGCCTTGCTGTTTTCTGACCGGTTGGCCGGTATTGCTGATCCTACCGTCCAGCGCTTTGCACCCAAACTGGTAAAAACCATTGACCGCGCAGTCGAGTATACCCGTTCAGTTTTGGATTACGGTAAAGCCAAAGAAAGCCCTCCTCAATTGCGCATTCATAAATTGCATCAGGTTATTGCCGATGTTGGCGAGACTTTGAATGTTGAGCAGCAGGCGAATTTTGAGTGGAAGAATGAAGTTCCCAAGGACTTGGAGATCTTGTGCGATTCGGAGCAGATCTTTCGTGTTGTATTGAATTTGGGGCGCAATGCTGTTCAAGCTATGGAAACAGATGATGCCTCAAGTCTGGTGAAGCAACTTACCGTTTCCTCTGCAATTCAAGGGGATCATTTGGAATTGCGTATTTCTGATACCGGTCCTGGTATTCCTGTCGTTCAACAACCCAAATTGTTTGAGGCGTTTCAGGGGTCAACAAAGTCTGGGAGTACGGGTCTTGGCTTAGCAATTGCAGCTGAATTGATTAATGCCCATGGCGGCAAGATTATATTGGAAAGATCAGATCAGCGCGGCAGCACTTTCATGATTATCCTTCCTTATCAAAAGAATTAAACACAAGCGTTTGAGCTATTGCAAAGGCTGCTGGATTGCAGAAATTGCAAGGGATGATATTTTTCCAATTTCCCCGCTTGCAATTCGCTAGCAATCCAATTACGAACAGCCCAACTTGAAGGAAAGGGCGATTTCAGCCAAAACCTTTACAGTGGCATGCACCCGTAGCTCAGCTGGATAGAGCACCAGACTACGAATCTGGGGGTCGGGCGTTCGAATCGCTCCGGGTGCACCATTCTTTTCAATGACTTAGCAGAATAGTGAAATACCTTGAGGCTGTTTTAGGTAACGCTTGAGGTAACAGAATTATCGATTTTAATCCCCTGATTTGAGCGAGCATGTTTGTTTACCCATTCTGATACTCTTATAAAGACTGTCTGACTCGTCTGAAATAAGTGGGGTCCAATATGTCAAACGACAAACTCAATTCCGTCGACACACGACTGCTTGATAGCTTTCGCGAAGCACTGAAGAGATCCTGGCGTGCGATGGGTTCATCGAGCGAGAACGATGCAAATCGTGATGTTTGGAGAGCTGCATACCAAGTCTTCGCAGAGGTATGTGAAAAGTCTGTAGGCTCCGAAAGCGTGCAACTACCAAAAGAAGTAGTGCGGTTCGCTAGGGATGCATTAAACGATATTGCCAGAAGCCAACTGGAGAAATCACAGTATGCGTTCAAGCAGCGGCGGGGCCGGCCAAGTTCTAGTTTCAGTTACCCAGCGTATGTGAAGTCTGCTTTTGTTTACATAGAGATGGCAAAGCTCAATCTAATTGATGATTCTAGCCCGGTTATCTCGGTATTAGAATCATACGGGATAAAGCGAGATACGTACCATGATTGGCGTAGCCGTTATAAAACAGCGCTAAAAGAGGCGAAATCATTTTCCAGGAGGCTTGCAGCTCTTAAGGTTGACGGTACCAGTAATGAAGATCACGAATGGAGTGCCGAGCGAGTCCGCTTAGATATGCTTCAGTCAGGCTTAATTTACCAAGACTTTATCGCCAGTTAGAGAGGCCCGACGAACTTGGCAAATGGATAAAGTCACCGTCGTGACCAGGGTAGGAGCTAAAAAGCGAATTAGCTCCGAATTTTGTGACCGATAAAATTCTGTCACACTTAGCTCCAGTTTAAACCAACATGGAGTGAACAATGACTACCCCATTTAAAATTTCTGATACCTCTTCTCTTGATCGGCTTCTCAACACACGAGATCTTCAAAAGATCATCCCTGTATCGCAGATGACTCTTTGGCGATGGACCCGGCAGAAAATCTTCCCCAAACCGATCTCTATTAACAATCGAAACTATTGGCGGTGGTCGGATGTTCAAGTCTGGATAGCCAACGAAGAACGTAAAACAAGCTTGGAGGATAAGTGACATGACCAAGTTCCCCTCCCACAAAACTCACGATCCTAAGGACCCATTCGAGATACCATCTGTTGAGGGTCTCGAACCTAAACAGGCCGCCAAAGCGTTGGCGGGTTGTGGGCTCAAGGTTTTTCCCTGCTTGTCAAACGGGCCAAAGGCCAAGCAGCCGCTTTGCAAATGGACCCGAGAAGCCACCAACGAAAGCGAGCAAGTTGAACGGCTTTGGCAGCGCGATCCGAAGGCAGCAATCGGTCTATCAACAGGCGATACTCAGTCTGTTGGTGACGGCTTCGCGTTAATGGTCCTTGATATCGATCGGAAGAACGGTATCGACGGCATGGCACCTCTTCGAGAACTGGAAACTGAATATGGGGTCTTGCCAGAAACCTCCGTGATCGAGACCCCGACCGGTGGCTTTCATTACTACTTCACAATCCCAATGGGTCTTGGCATTGGCAACAGCGCAGGCAAGATCGGTTCAGGGATCGATACGCGCTGCAACGGTGGATATGTCATTGCTCCTGGCTCTGTTCTGGAGGGAAGGGGAAGGTACAATGTTATCTCCGAGGCTCCAATTGCCGAACTGCCCCAGGCTTGGATTGATCTTCTTCGGAACGGTCGAAATGCCCCTTATCCTAACGTCCCTCATCAGCCTAATAGCCCTATGGACTATCGCATAGCCGATTTTGGTGATGAGGCTGTTAACGACAATCTGGAAAATGGACGAAGTGCTTATGGCGACAAGGCGTTTTGCTCGGAGATCGACAATGTCAAACATGCCGCGCCTGGCACACGCAATGATATGCTCAACACCGCCGCTTTCTCATTGGGCCAACTGGTTGGGGCTGGTCATCTGCAGGAAGCGGAAGTGCGAGCGGCTCTCTTCGAGGCTAGTGCCGTCAATCATCTAGTCAGGGATGACGGCGAAGAAACCGTTCTGGCGACGATTGAGAGCGGTCTTGGAGCAGGCAAGAGGGATCCGCGAAAGGATCTGCCTTTTTTCTTCGCTGGGGCGCAACTGACGGAAGACCTGCTGGCGATCGAGTTTGCCGCCCGGTTCTCGGAGCGGTTTCGCTTTGATCATACCAAGGGGAAATGGATCTACTGGACAGGTACTTTTTGGGAGTTGGACGAAACTGGAAATTCACTTGATCTGAGCAGGCAGATGATACGCCCATACACAGGGAAGAAAGGCTACAGGCATCTTGGAAAAACAAGCGTGGCGAAATCGGTTCTGACCGCTGCGGCTTCCGATCGAAGACTTTCCACCGTCCAGCAGGATTGGAACAGCAATCCTTGGTTATTAGGGGTTCCAGGTGGTTATATTGATCTTCAAACCGGAAAGATGATCAAGCCGAACCCGGCCAAGCTGATCAGCCAGCGAACAACTGTTGATCCGGCTGCGCAAAGAAGCATACACCCAATCTGGTCAAAGTTTCTGCACGAGGCAACTGAAGGTGACGAGGAGACCCAACGTTTCCTTATGCAAGTTGCTGGGTATAGCCTGACCGGGCTGATGAACGAAGAGAGGTTCTTTTTTCTGTATGGTCGGGGCGGCAACGGCAAGGGTGTTTTCCTTTCGACTATAATTGGAATTTTCGGGGACTATGCTAAAGCCGCCCCAATGCGTACGTTTACTGCTTCTAACCATGAGCGCCACCTGACCGAACTGGCAAGGCTCCACGATGCGCGTCTTGTAACAGCCTCTGAAACAGAGGAGGGAGCAAAGTGGGCAATATCTCGCATTAAGGAACTTACCGGCAACGAAACTCCGATTGCGGCGAATTTCATGCGACAGGACCAGTTCGAATATATGCCAAAATTTAAACTTTGGTTTGTGGGTAATAACAAGCCGACGTTGGGAACGATCGACAAAGCCATCATGCGTAGACTGACCGTTATTCCATTCGAGAATAGTCCCCAGAAGCCAGACTTTCAACTAAAGGAAAACTTGAGGTCAGAATATCCAGCCATCTTGCGCTGGGCAATCGATGGCTGCCTGGACTGGCAGAAGAATGGTCTTCTCATACCCAATGTGGTTGATCTGGCGTCAAGAGAATACCTTGAAGAAGAGGACTTTCGATCCGAATGGTTTAATACCCGAATAAACAAAAAGCAGAATGCATTTACACCAAGCGCAGAAGCGCATGCTGATTGGTGCTATTTTGCAGTTAAGCAAGGTGTGCAGCCCGGCACTCCAACAACGACCAGCCAGTGGTTAAAGCGGCAGGGTTTCGCCATGGATAGGCAAAATGGTCAACGCGGAATTCGGGGTATTGAACTGATATGCACTGAAGATTTTCCAGTCGTAACTAGCCAAAGGTGACACATATGACACTTTTGACAGTTTTTTACATATAAAGAGCTATAGGCGATTAGAGAGATCAATCGCCTATAATGCTTTAGGGCTGGAAGGGGAAAAAGTGTCAACTGCCCCAATTTGGATCGATCCTCCTATATAATAATGGTTCTTCTAACTTTACTTTCAGGTCTCACTCTATTTAGTATTTTGGACACTCTAATATGGATCCAATATGCTCACTTCTATTTTCCACACTGCCTTATCAATAAAAGCGATTATAGGTGCATTTGTGTTGTTCATGTCGCTCATAGCTCCGTCCTTCGGGTTGCAAATTGAGCGGGTGGAAAATATAGCCTCGAATAGCGGAACTATTTTGCGTGCCATTGGACCTATTGTGACAGGAGATGCCATAAAGCTCCAGCGGATGCTTGAAGAGAACCCGCCAAGTGTACCCATTCTGATGATAACGTCGCCTGGGGGGGCGGTGGATGAGGCAATGCGAATTGGTCAAATTATCCAGCAAGCAGGTTTAATTGTGTCAGCGCACGGTGAATGCGCATCAGCATGTGCGCAGATAATATTTCCTTCGGGAAACTATTCAATCCTTACCGCTGGAAGCGTGCTCGGATTTCATTCATGTTCCACTTCCGATGGTACTCGCAGTGACCTGTGTAATGAAGTGATGGCCAAATATGTTACTAATCTTGGCTATGCGTACGGAACAATGATGGTCTTAACCGACCTTGCTGAACCGGACGAAGTTTATTGGGTCACAGAGATCGGTGCGCGCTGTTGGGGATGGTATCGCGGGGCCGATCAAAATCACTACAGCCGGCAGATGTGTGTCGACTCTACGCTGCTTGTGCCGTTTAATGAACCTACACTGATCCCAGCTTTGACTGTGCGAAGGCAAGCACTAGCGTTGAACGTATGATTTGTAAAAGTAGGGAGCTTAGGCGGGCGGACGGCTTTCTGGGTAAAATCTACAATGGATTGTATCAAAAACTATTTCCGCAAGAAAAGAAGTCGTTTAGAAACGGGCAACGTGCTTGGATTGAAGATCGCGACGCAAAATGTAGCCCATTGATTGAGGCAACACTGGACTTCGAAAAATCATGGGATGGACAAAAGTGCGTCTATACTGCCATAGAAGACCGTTTTTATGAGTTGTTATGGGGTTTTCCTAAGTTGCTCGTTGAGGACAACTAGATCGGTAAAAACGTCATAATACTTTTGTGATTCAGGTGCTTATGGTTTGAAAAGATATAAGGAATATATTCCTATAAATAGAAATGTAACAGTACGTGCACATGAATTGCCCTTATTCTCGTTGAATTCATTGCCTTTTCCGGATTCGGTATAAACGCCACGTTTATCTCTTCCCAAGTTGCTTTCATTATTGA
>Ga0208544_10000659_pt1 | contig 25825 bp, 42 predicted proteins | sample DEB08_DNA_9_FD_184526 | JGI IMG/M metagenome (GOLD analysis project Ga0208544, IMG submission 184526) | Aqueous microbial communities from the Delaware River and Bay under freshwater to marine salinity gradient to study organic matter... | ecosystem: Environmental > Aquatic > Marine > Coastal ... | reverse complement strand
CCTTAATAAAATAGAGCTAAAATGGTTTATTAAGTCATTACCCGCGACCACAGAATTTAAAAAACGTATTTGGGTAAAAAAAGAAGTTGCAGAACTAGACATAAAACAATCAATAAAATTAAAATAAAATGATAAAACTACTAAATAATGAAACGTTTGAAAAAAAGGATATATTACCAAAAATGTATGATGATTCTTTTTACTATGGGTATCTTGGGAAACACGCTTTAAGTTCGTCAACTTGTAAAAGCTTATTAGAAAGCCCCGAAGCTTATGTGGAATACATAAACAAGCCACCAAAAGAAAAAGAACCTCAACCGTTTAGAGATGGTAGGCTTATTCATTTACTTAGCTTAGAACCTCACAGGATAGAAGAATTAACAATAATTGAAAGCACAAAAGGAAGCAAGGCTTATAAATTAGCAGTTGAAGAACAATTACCTCAAACAGTTTACACATTAGCTGAATTAAATAGATGTAAAAAAGTCGCTGATTCTGTTTTAAATAACAAAGAATTTTCAGGAATGGTAGAAGGTGCTGAATTTGAAATACCTGAAATAGGTAATTACAACGGTTTTCCGTTTAGAGGTAAGGCTGATATTTTATTGAATGGTATTGTAGTGGATTTAAAAACCACAAGCGATATATCTAGCTTTTACGAGTCCGCAAATACTTATAATTATGATTTACAGGCAGCATTGTATTTAGAATTGTTTGGAGCTTTTGAGTTTAGGTACGTTGTAGTTGATAAAAAAACTTTAGAGGTTCAAGTAATTCAATTTGACGATGAGTTTATACAAAGCGGTTATAATAAATTAAATATAGCGACTGAAAACTACCAGAAATATATTGATAATAAAGAATTTTACGACCTAAATTATAAAAATAATGTTTGAAGAACAATGTAAACAAATACAAAATATAGCTTATAATAGTTGTATTGATTCTTATTTCCAAAGTAAAGATAAAAATGACATTTACGAATATTGGCTTTATTTAACGGAAGCAAAAAGAACCTGCGAAGCTGATGGAGTTTCAAAGGCTTTAGAATTAATTACTATAATAGAGGATTTGAATGGGTAAGTTAAAAAAAAGTGTAGTTATAAAAAATTGCAACTACGAAGCTCAAAGATATTGTTTTAAAAAAGGCTTTATTATATTTCCTTTTCCAAGTGGAGACGGTTTTAAAATTAGGTATCAATTAGGTAATAAAATAAACTATTATCAAAAAGGAGAAGTATTTACAAGGGATAAAGTATTTCAGGAAGTTTGGAATTTATACAATAAAATATACGAATACGATAAAATTAAAAGGTAGTTTAAAAGCTATCTTTTTTTTTGTTTTAAAAATAAATTAAAAAAAAGTGTTAATAAATTAGTTTGTAAATAAAAAAAGTTTTATATTTGCTTAACAATAATTTAAAACAAAACAAGATGAAAGGTATTATTAAAAAATTTAACGATTTATTAAAAGCAAATAATTTAAAGCCAACGAAAGTTGTAACGTTACCAACTGGAGTAGTATGTGCGCATTATAGTAACGGAAATGTAAAAGTGATATAATTATGATGAAATTTATAGGATATATAGCGACTTTTTTAATGATTTTTTTTACATTTGGATTCTGTACTTACATTATATTAATGTTTTTATCAATGATTATTAAACTATTTACAAGATGATTGAAAATAAAAAAATACAAGATTTATTACTAGATATTACGCCAGAGTTTAACTCTTTTGGCGGTGGGTTTTACCCTTTGCCAAACGCAATAACAATCTATAAAGAAACAGAAGATGGTATTTTAATTGATTTATATTTAGTCGATGATGTTTTAACTGCTCAAATTTGGCTAAATGAAGATGATGAATATATTTTAAAAGATATTGAGGTGACATATATTTATGTATATTTAAACTCTTTACTAGAATATGAAACGCAATTGTGTAAAAATATGTTTGAAATATGGAACGAAAGGCAAGGAGAACAACTAACATACTATATAAGATAAATAAACAATTTAAAAATTTTTAAAATGAAATTAACAGATAAACAAGTAGAAAAAATCAGCGGAGCTATTATAACGTCATTCGTAAACCTCCATTTTTTAGAAGAAGTTGCATCAATTGGAATATTTAGGCAAAGGGTTAAAAAAAACGTCGCAAGAACTATGGAAGACCTTTTGCATATAGAAAACAATTACTTTAATGAAGTTGAAAAGCTAGAAGGCGATGAAAATAATATGGCTGATATTTTAGTGGCAAATAAATTAGAATTTATTAAATGGATATTAAACGAATTTGATTTTAATGACTTTACTAAAATACAAGAAATTTGTATCGCATTTTCAAAAGACAAGGTAAAACTATGTAAAACAAGTGATGAAATTTTAACAAACAACGGTGCTAAAACAATATAGTGATATGAAAGCAAATTTAATAGATTACAATTTAAAAGAAGCAAATAAAATATTAGACAACTTAGTGGAGTTGACAGGGTTTAATATTAAAGACAACAGCAGAAAACCTACACAAGCATATTTAAGAGCTATTTTGTACAAGAATTTAATGACTTTTAACTATATGAATGATAGAATGATTTCTAATTGGTTTAAGGAGCAAGGTTTAACAAAAGACAGAGTTAGCATATTGCACGCTGTTAAAAAAATAGACGTTTATTACTTGAATTATGAAGGCTTTAGAAATGTTTATGATAAGTACTACAAGGACAAAATAAAAGAAGGTCAAGTTTTAAGTTCAAAAACAAAAAAGACTAAAAAAAATAATGACTTTTCTTTACCTAATAACTCAAGAATTTATGACCCTTTGCAAAATTTAATTGATGAGTTGCCAATGGATAAAAGATGGGAGATTTACGAAATGGTAAATTTAAGGATAAAGAGTTGGAGTTGGAAAAATAAAGACCATTGCGAAATAATACAAGGCAGCGACGGAATAAGTGAAAGTATATTTTAAAATAAATAAAAATGAATATTGAAGCAAAACATATAGATAGATATGGAGGTAAAGCTGCCACAATAATTGAATTGACAGTAAATAGTGGCGATTATTCTTTTACTGAAAGTATAACCGACCTTATGACCCATAAAGTAGATAAAAAGATTATTAAGTCATTAAGAGACTTAGCCGATGAACTTCAAGAGCATAACAAAAAGGTATCAATGGAATATTTAGACGAAATACTGGACAGAATAGAAAAAGAAAAGGAAGTGCTAGAGCAATGGGAATCAGGGAAACAAGATAATAATAATGTAGTCGAAAAGGTAGGGCAGTAAATAAGTTTATAGGTAACATTTGATGTGCGAACCCTTATTGAATCCCTACCACTACAATAATAAAATAAAATAATAAAACTTAATATATATATGAAAGAAGCAAGAGATACACCAAGACCAACAATGAGCGATGAAGAGATGGTTAAAGACTACCCTCGTTTAGCAAGAGAATATGCTTTATTACATCAAGCTTATTGGAAAGGATTACGAGGGTTGAAAGAATTAGCTGAACTTCAAAGAAAGTTGTTTAGGAATATTTAGACGAACAATGAAATAATAATAAAAATGTTGATATAATGTTGATATAGTGTTGATATATATTAGATTTTGATAAACTAAAAAAATAAATTATGACACCAATTTTATGGATATTAACAGTGATATTGATAGCTAAACTAATAAAGTTATTTGATGAAAATTTATATTAATAAATAAAACTTATAGTAAGACTTAAAACTATAAGAAAATAGTATAGTAAATTAATTAAATTGTCATTTTAAAAGTATTATATAGTTACAAGTAATTATTATTTATATTTAATATATTTCAAAAGTTTTTACCAAAAACAAAAAATAAAAATGTTACCGAAAAATATTAGTAAATAACTTTACTATATAATTAGGGCGGGGAACTGTGCCTTTAGTTAATAAGTATTTTAAAATAAAACTTTTATTTATTGTATATTTATTGTAAATATATTATAAATGTTAGAAAAGGTTTTTGAAAGTCATAAGAAATGGATAAATACAACTATTAAATTTGGATGCTCTAAGGAAGAAGCTGAAGATATAGTAGGGCAAATGTACCTAATTATTGGTAAGATGCTTAAAAAGGGTTTAAATATAGCCTACGGCGATGATGTAAACTACTATTATATCTATTTAACTTTGCGAACTACATTTTTACAGATGAAAAACAAACAAAAAAAAGAAAATAAAGCTTTATTAATTCAAGATAATGATAATAGTATTGATTATTTTGATACCTTAGAAGTTGATACAGAAATTGACTTTAATAGAGCCGAGGATATTATTTTAGGTGAGTTGGATAAATTACATTGGTACGATAAAAGGGTATTTAATTTAATTGAAAACGGTATGACCTTAACAGAGCTATCAAATAAAACTGGTATATATTATCACAGCTTATATAATACTTATAGAAAAACAAAAGCAAAGTTAAAAGAGCAATTATTAGAAAAATATTAATAATATAGTATTAATTTATAAGTAAACCAAACATTTTACTTGACAAAATTATGAAACTAGGAGATTTAATAGAACGGATTACTTATTATACAGGTATACAGTATTTATTTAAAAAAATATTTGGTAATGATTGCGGATGTGATGAAAGACAAGAACAATTAAACGATATTCAATTATGGTAGGAGATAAAATACTTTGGGCAGAAGTTCAAACAAGGATAAAACACACAATGACAAGAGCAGACTTTAAAATATTGTGTGAGTTACACGCTAAATATTTCAGTCATAAATATACAGAGCCTTGTACGTGCAATAAGAGGATGATACGCAAATGGCTTGAACAAGTTGATAGTAAATTAAAATAATAATAAGCCCCTAATAAAATAGGGGTTTTTTTGTATTATATAAGTAGGTAGTAATTAATAGTTAATTTGTATTAATATGGATAAAAGAAAAGAAAACGGAGGACACAGTACTAAGGCAAAGGCAGGCACTATTGATAAACGCAAAAATCAATATAGGAAAGCATTAGAAAAAGCTGCAACGGAACAAGATGTAATTGATGTAATTAAAATGATTACAAATAAAGCGGTAAAGGATAAAGATGTAAGAGCTGCACAATTATTTTTAGAATATTATGTAGGTAAACCAAAAGACAGTTTGGATGTTACAACAAATGGAGAGACAATAAATATTCCTGTTGTTAAGTTTATTAAGTCGGATTAATATATGAGTATAAATATAAACCATAAATTTGAGCCTTTAAGAGATAGCGATGCAAGGTATTTTGTTATTACTGGTGGTAGAGGTTCTGCCAAGTCTTTTAGCACTACTTTAATAGAAGCTACCAATACCTTTGAACAAGGGTACAATTGTTTATACACACGTTATACAATGACCTCGGCAGAGCTTAGTATTATACCTGAATTTAAGGAAAAAATAGAGCTACTTCAATCTGATGATTATTTTGATATAAATAAAAAAGAAATAACAAACACGTTAACAGATAGCAAAATATTATTTAGAGGTATTAAAACCTCATCAGGAAATCAAACAGCAAACTTAAAATCTTTGCAAGGAATATCAACTTGGGTTTTAGATGAAGCCGAGGAAATGGTGGACGAAAATGAATTCGATACCATTGATTTGTCAATAAGAAGTAAAAAGCAACAGAATAGAGTTATACTTATTTTGAATCCAACTACAAAAGAGCATTGGATATACAAACGCTTTTTTGAATCTAAAGGAGTAAAGGAGGGGTTTAACGGAGTTGTTGGCGATGTTTGTTATATTCATACAACCTACTTAGATAACCGTTTAAACCTGCCCGAATCGTTTTTAAAGAACATTGATAATATAAGGCTATCAAACCCGAATAAATATAAACATAAAATTCTAGGCGGTTGGTTAGATAAAGCCGAGGGAGTTGTTTTTACAAATTGGAGTTTTGGAGCTTTTAATCCTGATGGGTTACAAACAAGTTGCGGAATGGACTTTGGTTTTAGTGTTGACCCTGATACCTTAACTGAAATAGCTATTGACAAAAACAAACGTAAAATATATGTAAAAGAACACCTATATAGAAATGGTTTAGGAACAACTGAATTAGCTAATATAATAAATAGTAGAGTGGGGAACAAGTTAATAATAGCAGATAGTGCAGAACCTCGTTTAATTTCAGACCTTAAATTTAAAGGTATAAATATAAAGGCAGTAAAAAAAGGAACTATTGAAAGCGGTATTTTAACAATGCAAGATTTTGAGATAGTAGTTGAGCCAAACAGTAGCAATATAGCAAAGGAATTAAATAACTATGTTTATTTAGATAAGGGTAGCAAACTATATTTAGATGATTGGAATCACGCTATTGATGGAATAAGATATAACGTAATTTATAACCTAGACAACCCAAACAAGGGCAAATACAATGTAAGATAATGCAAAACGAACAAATGATTGCAACGATTGAGTGCTATATTCATCACAAAACAGATAAGGAGGTTAGAATTGCAATGCCAAGAAATCACGACCAATTTTTTAAATTAGTGAAAGCTTATGAAAATTGTAAGAACTTTTTTATAAAACAATAGAAAAAAAGTATTATATAAATATGAAGATTGAAATTAACGTACCAACTACATTAAACGAAATTACTTTAGGTCAATACCAAAAGTTTTTGAAGATAGCAGAAAATAATCCTGATGGCAATTTTTTAGATGCTAAAATGATTGAAATATTTTGTGGTATACCTTTGTCGGATAGTTATAAATTAAAGATGAGTAGCGTTACAGCTATCATTGAAATATTATCCGAGCTATTAGAATCAACACCAAAACATCAGGAGAGGTTTACAATAGGCAAAACTGAATATGGATTTATCCCCGACTTAAACGAAATGAGTTTAGGCGAATATATAGACCTAGACAATAACGCAAGTAATTGGGAACAGATGCACGTTGCAATGAATGTACTTTATAGACCTATTAAGGAGAGCAGAGTTGGAAAATACAATATATTAGATTACAATATAACTACTTCAGAAAACTTAAAAGATATGCCTTTGGGTGCAGCTATTGGAAGCCTTTTTTTTTTCTACAATTTAGGGATGGAATTGTCGAAGCATACGATTCTTTATTCCAACAATCAGCAGGAAATGGAAGCCATTCAAAAACAGCTAACTTCGGAAAAAAATGGGGTTGGTATCAATCAATTTACGCGCTCGCTAACGGAGATATTACAAAGTTTGAAGATATCACTAAATTAAATATAAACCAATGCTTTACAATGTTAACGTTTTTAAAAGAAAAAACAGAGCTAGAAAGTAGCAATATAAAAAACAAATTTTAAAATGAAAGGATTTTATACAGTTTTAGAAACAATTAAAAACAACTTACTTTTAGATGTTGATGTTAAAACAGTAACGACTGGAGATATTACAAAAATAGATTTAAGTAAACAAAGCATATTCCCTTTGTCCCATATTATTGTTAACAATGTAGGTAATGAGGATAATATTTTACGTTTTAGTTTATCTGTTTTATCAATGGATATTGTAAACGTTTCAAAAGAAGAAACAACAAATATATTTAGAGGTAACGATAACGAGCAAGATATTTTAAACACTCAATTGGTAGTGCTTAATAAGTTAGTTCAGGTTTTAAGAGGTGGTAATTTACACCAAGACAAATATCAATTAGATGGCACACCAAGCTTTGAGCCTTTTTATGATAGGTTTGAAAATGAAATGGCAGGTTGGGCGTTAAGTATGGATATAATTGTACCAAACGAAATAACAATATGTTAGAAAATGTTCAAAAAGAACTAAATGCCTTTGCGAAATATGTTATAAGTCAGTCAAGAGCAAATCTAACAAGGTCTAAAAAGAACAGTTCTAAGCAGCTTTATAATAGTTTAGATAGTGATTTAAAGGTTTCTAAAAATAGTTTTTCTTTGTCTTTCTTAATGGAAGATTACGGAGTGTTTCAAGATAAGGGTGTAAGTGGTGTAAAGAAGAAATATAATACACCTTATAGTTATACAACTAAAATGCCTCCACCATCAAAAATGGATAAATGGATAGTAAGAAAAGGAATTGCACCAAAAGACGATAAGGGAAAATTTATAAAAAGAAAGTCTTTACAATTTATGATTGCAAGAAGTATTTTTAACAATGGTATTAAACCAAGTTTATTTTTTACTAAACCGTTTAAAAAAGCTTTTAAGAATTTAGATAAAGACATAGTAAAAGCGTTTAAATTAGACGCAGAACAATTATTAGAAACAACAATAAACAATTAATAAAATGGCAATAAATACTAGAAGTCCTTATTTTACAAATTCGCCATCTTTGGGGGCAGCTACTTATGCAACTTGTAGGATATATATTTATACTGGCGACAAAAACCAAGCTACACCAACAATACCAAACTACACAATAAAGAAAAATATAAGTTCTCCAAACACTTTTGCCACTTTTGAGGTTGCGGAATTAATAAGAGATTTTATAGATGTTAATTTCGATGGTACTTATTCATCAGCTAATCAAGGGGCTGTTTGGGTTTTAATAATTAACGACACTTTTAACGATACTACAAGCTTAGAAAGTCAGGAGCGTGTTTTATCTTTAGATAGTTTTTCGTATTTTGAAGACCCTAATTTTAATATAGATAATACCTCGGCTATGATTAGCAATAATATTATTTACCACTTAAAAGGCGACGTTTTTAGAATACCTATAAACACCTTAAACAATCCTACATTAACTTTCACAAAAGAAAATGTAACGGTAGCAACGGAGTCTTATATTTCTAGTGATTTATCTGACGAACAAATAAAATATGCAAATGGAGCAGAATTTAATATATTTGATTACGAAACTTATGTTTCAGCAAATTTTGCAATTTTCGAAAACAGCACTTGTTTGCAAGGTTTTTTCAATCAATTTTTAGCATCGGACTTTGACAAAATACAAATAACAGACGACAACGGAACCTCCTTTGTAAACGTTAAAATGATTGACGAATGTAAATATGAGCCAAAGAAAATAACCTTTATAAATAAATTTGGAGCTTTGCAAGATATGTATTTCTTTAAAAAGTCAGTTGAAAAAATGACTCTTAAGAAAGAAACTTACAAAGCAAATACTGTAACAAGCGGAAATACTTATTCCATACATAATCACGTTATTAGAGATTTTAATATAGTCGGTAAAGAATCAATAACTTTAAGTAGTGGGTTTTTAACGGAAGAATATAACGAGGTCTTTAAGCAGCTTTTGCTATCTGAAAAGGTTTGGGTTACCAACTACATAAATGGGGTAGAACAAGTTTTGCCTTTAAACATTAAAACAAGTAACATCACTTATAAGACTTCTTTAAACGACAAGTTAGTAGAGTATACTTTTGACTTCGATAATTCATTCGACACTATAAACAATATTAGATAGATGCAAAACATACAGTTATATATTGAGGGGCAAAGAGTTGAAATGTTCAAGGATGAAAGTGTAACAATAACTGATTCCATAAAAAACGTAAACGATGTATCAAAAGTTTTTACAGAGTTTTCGAAAACTTTTAGTTTGCCTGCTTCAAAAGAAACAAATAAAATATTTAAGCATTTTTATAATAGCGACATTGAAAACGGTTACGATGCTAGAATAAGAGTAAAAGCAAAAATAGAATTAAATAACCTACCTTTCAAAGATGGTTATATAAAGCTTGAAGGAGTTGATTTAAAAGACAATAAAGCACACACTTATAGGATTACATTTTTTGGGAATACTGTATCTTTAAAAAACGTTATAGGGGACGATGTTTTAACCGATTTAACTTGGTTAGGTAATTTCAATGAGAATACTTTTGGAAACCCTATTATATATAACGCTTCTACTATTTTTGATTATATAAGAAATCAAAGAGACAAAACTGTCGACGGTGTTTTATATGAAGAGCCTTTGCAAGTGCCTTTATTAACGCATACACAAAGATTAACTTATGATTCGGGGACAAACTTAGCTAATTCAGGAAATTTATATTGGAATAATACGAGTTCAGTAGATCGTGGTGTTAGATGGGATGAATTAAAATTTTCAATTAAATTACTTGTAATTATAAAAGCCATTGAAGAACAATATGGTATAACCTTTAGTGAAGACTTTTTTAATTTTGATAATGACGAAATAAAAGACCTTTATATGTGGCTACACAGAACAAAGGGAGAGGTAACAAGTGGCGGTCAAGTTGAAACTTTTTTAAAGCAAGCTACATTTACAAATCTTGTGACTGACGAAAGTAGTGCTAACTATGCTTTTTCGTCAACTATTGTTAACGGTAATTTCAAGTTATCAATACCAAGTGACTGGTCGGAAAATGTGGGATTTGCTATATATAGATATGAATGGTCACAATTTGAACCTTTAAGGTTTTACGTTAGACCCGCTACTGGTTACGGAAGTGTTAATTATGATGTTGTTGTTTATAAAGATGGGAACGTCCACTGGTCTGGTACTAATCGCCAAGGAAATATTGAAGGGGTTGAGATGCCTGCAAACTTGGGAACGTATACAGTAGTAGTTCGTTCCGAGGAAGCTATTATTTTTGACAGAATAATATTTGAAAATAGAATAAGATGGAATAGATTCCAAGGCTCAAATGCTAATCCAACCACCTATTACAGCCTAGAAACAATAAATAGTTATAATACAGCTATTACAACAGATTTTGAATTTAATATATTGCAGCAATTACCCAAAATGAAAGTTTTGGATTTCCTTACCTCTATTTTTAAGAAATATAATTTAGTTACATATTTGGAGGATGAGATTATAGTTGTTAAAAAGTTAGAAGATTTTTATTCTAACGGAAAAACTTATGACGTTACTAAATATATTGACGTAAATAAAAGCCAAGTTAATTCAGCTTTACCTTTTAGAGAGGTTGAATATAGCTACAAGGGATTAAAAACTTTTCTTGCAGCTACTCACGAACAGTTATTTGGTAAGCCTTGGGGTACGGAAGAATTTGTAAACAAAGACACTACAAAATATTCAGGCGGTATATTTAAACAGCAAGCGGATTTTGAACACTTAAAATTTGAGAGATTAGTTGATATAAATACAAGCGAACAAACACCTATTCAGTGGGGTTGGTGTGTAGATGATAATCAAGAAAGCTTTATCGGTTCTCCTATTTTATTTCATCTTAGGCAAAAAGATTATTTTTTAGACCCTAGCATCTCTTTTGTTAATTCAATTGCTGCAAACGGTTCTTTTAACGGTAGGCAAGAACTATCAAAATGGTATCAACCTCAAAACACAAATATACAAAGTAATACAGGGAATTATAAGTCGTTAAATTTCAAACAAGAAATAGACGAATTTACTGGCGAGATAGCAAATAATAGTTTATTTAATACAAGCCATATAAGTTATATGACTAGCATTTTTAATGAATCAAATAGAATCACAAAGTTAACAGCTTATTTGCCTTTAGGTATTTTGCTTAATTATAAGCTAAACGATAAATTTTTAATTTCTGAAAAAAGCTATAAAATAAATTCGATTAAAACGAACTTACAAAACGGAAAATCAGAGTTAGAGTTATTGAACGATTACACTCAATTATTAACAGCAAACCATTATATAAGTAGTGACATTTATGGCTCGGGACACCCTGATAATAATCCAAGAATTTTTATTGAATGGACTGAATTTTATGGGTCAGATAGTTATAACGTATCAATAAATGGAACTGTCTCGAATACAGTAAACACCTATAAAAACCCTATTGAATTAAGTTTCTACCAAGACCAAGGAATATCAACCTTAGTTATTTTTGTTGAAGCTTTAGACGATAGTGCAAACGTATTACAAACATCAAATACAATGACAGTTCAAATATGATAAAAGAAATATTAGATTTATTAAAAGGTACTGATTGCAAAGAAAACATTGTGCAATTAGCAAAAGGAAAAAATAAGTTTCCTGAAACTATAAAAGAATTAATCAAAAGACAAAAACAAGAAATAGAATGGAAAAAATAGTTGTTGAATTAGAAGCAAAAACAGACGAAGCAATAAAGGGAGTTGACGAAGTTAAAAAAAGCATCGGTAAATTAAGCAAAGAAGTAAAAGATTCAAACAAGGCAACGGAAAAAGGACTTTCAGCAGTAGCAAAGACTTCAAAAAGTGTTGTTGGAGGACTTAAAAAAATAGGTGGTACATTAAAGGCTATCGGTTTTGGTTTATTAATTGCTGCATTATCTAGTGTAAAAGAATTATTTGAAGGAAACCAAAAAGCAGTAGACTTTTTTAGTAAAGCTTTCGAAACAGCTTCAATCGTTGTGGGGCAAGTTGTAGACGCTTTTACAAATGTATATAAGGCAGTTTCTGAAAGTTCTAAGAATTTTGATGCACTTGGAAAAGTTATGGGCGGACTTTTAACGGTTGCAATTAATCCTTTTAAATTAGCTTTCTTTGGTATTAAATTAGGAATACAACAGGCGCAATTGGCTTGGGAAAATTCAGTTTTTGGTGGTAAAAACCCTGAAACAATAAAGCAATTAACCGAAGATATAAAAGAAACAAAAAAAGCTTTTTCAGAGGTTGCAAATGAAACAGCTTTGGCAGGTGGAGAGATAGTAGACAATTTTAGCGAAGCAGTTACAGAAGCGGTTGCAATTGGTTCTAAAATTTCAGATGAAGTTGGTAAAATAAGCGTTAAAGCAGCAATAGAAATAGCAAAGGCAAATGTAGAGTTGACAAAATCAGCTGAATTAGCAGCAGCGACACAGGGGTTAATATTTGAAAAATTTGATAGACAAGCCGAAAAGCTTAGGCAAATAAGAGATGAAGAAAGAAATAGTTTAGCGGATAGAAAAAAAGCAAATGACGAACTTTTAATTTCTATAAATGAAGCTGAACAAAATATGCTTTCACAAGCTAGAATGCAGCTACAAATCGCAAATGCAAATCTAGCAAAAGACAAAGAAAATACAAAATCAAGGGTCGCTCAAATAGAAGCCGAAAAAGAACTTGCAGCAGTTGAAGCACAAATCGAAGGTTTAAGGTCGGAGCAAAAATCAAATGATTTGGCTTTAAGCAGAGAGCAACTAGAATTAACAAACTCAAAAACAGAAAGTGAATCTAATTTAAGTATTGCAAAAAAGAAATTTGCAGCAGAACAAATTTTAGAAGAGCAATTAAGATTAGAAAAACTTATAGAAATAAACGAAGCTGAAAAAATAATCGAAGAAGAAAGATTACAAGCTATTGTAGATTTAGCAAATGGAGGTACACAAGCAAAGATAGATGCTCAAATTGCTTTAGATGAATTTACAAGGACAAACAATGAAGAAAACGTACAACTAAAAAAAGATTTAGGTCTTCAAGAAGTAGCAGATGAAAAGGCGGTTGCAGATGCGAAAAATTCAATAAGAGAAGGTAATTTAAACAACGTCAGTTCTAGTTTTGCTTTACTTGGTAAATTAGCAGGTAAAAACAAGGCACTACAAGCAGCAGCGTTAATTGGAGAAAGTGCGGTTGGTATTGCTAAAACAGTAATTAATACACAAGCAGCAAATTCAGCAGCAGTTTTAAAATATGCCTTATTGCCTGGAGGTCTAGCTTTAGCAGCAGCTGAAAAATCTATAAATAACATTGGGGCAGGTATAAGCATAGGAGCAAATATAGCAGCAACAGCAAAAGGATTAAGTCAATTGAAGGGTGGAGGTTCTGCTCCATCTAGTGGAAGTGTAGGTGGGGGCGGTGTAGGCGGTGGCGCAATACCAAAAGCACCACCATCTTTCAATATAGTTGGCGCAAGTGAAACAAGTCAGCTTGCAGATTCTATTGGCGGTCAATCAAAAGAGCCTATAAAAGCTTTTGTTGTGGCAAACGATGTAAGTTCAGCGCAAGAAATGGATAGAAATATAATTGAAGGAGCTTCTTTGTAAACAAAAACATAAAAAATAACAATAAAAACATTATATAAATATGAACTTAATAGAATTAATTTTAGACGAAGATGATGCAATTGGAGTAGAGGCTATTTCAGTAGTTGAAAATCCTGCAATTGAATCAGATTTTATAGCTTTAAATAACCAAGAAATACAATTGGCAGAAATAAACAAAGAAAAACGTTTATTAATGGGTGCCTTATTAATACCAAAGAAGCCAATTTATAGGCGAGATGGCGATAATGAGTATTATGTATTTTTTTCAAAAGATACTGTCTTAAAAGCTTCTCAATTGTATTTACAAAATGGCTATCAATCAAATTCGACCCTAGAACATAAAAGCGAATTAAAAGATTTAACACTTGTTGAAAGTTGGATTGTTGAAGACAAGGCAAAAGATAAAACAGCTTTGTACGGTTTAGATGTTCCTGTTGGTACTTGGATGGGTTCTGTAAAAGTAGAGAATGAAGAAATTTGGAACGACTATGTTAAAACTGGTAAAGTAAAAGGTTTTTCAATAGAAGGATATTTTGCAGATAAGCTAGAAAGACCAAAAGAAAAAAAAGAAGAAAATTTATCAAAAGAAAAATTACAGTCATACGTAGATTATCCACAAGGTGCTACAAATAACGCAAAAAGAGCTTTAAAATGGGTGGAAGCTAACGGATGGGGTTCGTGTGGAGAAGCTACTGGAAAAAATAGAGCTAATCAATTAGCAAAAAGAGAGCCAATAAGTAGAGACACTATTGCGCGAATGGCTTCATTCAAAAGACACCAGCAGCATAAAGACGTACCTTATTCAGAGGGTTGCGGTGGTTTGATGTGGGATGCTTGGGGAGGTTCTGCGGGTGTAAATTGGGCATCAAGAAAATTAAAGGAAATTGAAGAACTTTCAGAACTTAAAAAATTATTATCATAATGAGAGCGGTTTATTGTAAATGTAAAAATACTTATTCGATAGATTGCGCAAATAACCAAGGTCAAAAATGTAACGCTCCCGAATATTGGAAGCAAGGTATTGGGAGAATTAATGCAATACAAGAGGACTTGTTACTTCAAGAAAATGGAGATTACATATTGCAGGAAAATAACTTTAAAATAAAAATATAATGGCAAATAAAAAAATAAGTGATTTACCAATAGCTAGCGAGCTTCAAGGAGGAGAATTATTTGCAATCGTTCAAGATGGTACAACAAAAAGCACCACCTTAAATAAAATTGATAATTATTTAATTCCTACAAATTTAACGGTTTCTCCTGACGTTACAGTTAATTTAAGTGATGAGATTTATAAAAACATTATTTTATTGAGATTAACTTGGAACGGAGAAAATGGAACGCAAATTTTAAACTTACCAAGCGCACTAGATAACACAAACCGAATTATTAGAATTATATCAAACGGAGGTTATCAAGTAGCAACAAGAACTGAATTAACACCAATTGGAGGAGATACTTTAGATGGAAGTACAGCAGCTTATGTTATTAACAAACCCTATGAGGGGATACAAGTTTGGAGCGATGGTATTCAATGGTTTATAATTCAAAAGAAAGCATAATAAAAAAAATAAATACAAAACGCAAAATTAACCCTAATAATTATTATATAAATATGAACACAAAAGAAACATTAAACAAAGTTCGTACCTTACTTGGAATAGAAGTAAAGTTTGAACAAGCAAAATTAGACAATGGTGCTATTTTTGAAGCTGAAACCTTTGAGGTAGGTGCAGAAATCTTTGTCGTTGCAGACGAAGAAAGAGTTGCGGTACCAATCGGGGAGTATGTTTTAGAGGATGGTAGAACTGTTGTAATTGCAGAGGAAGGTATTATTGCTGAAATCAAAGAAGCAGAAGCAGAAGAAGAAGCACCAACCGAAGAAGCACCAACAGAAGAAGTTGTTGAAGAAGAAGAACTATCTACTGAAACACCAACAGCTAAAAAAGTAATTGAATCAATTAGTAAAGAAACTTTCTTTTCAGAAATTGAAAAACTAAGAAATGAAATTGAAGCTTTAAAGCTTTCAAAAGTTGATGAGGTTAAACAAGTTGAAGAAGTTGTATCTGTTGAACTTTCAGAAGTTGAAGGAATTACTCACAACCCCGAAGCAATTACGGAAAAAAAAGAATTGAACCTTTATTCTCAAAAGGGAAAAAGTACTGTTCAAAGTAGAATTTTTAATAAATTAAATAAATAAATAAAATGGCATTAACAATCACGAGTACATACGCAGGAGAGTTTGCAGGAAAATATATTTCTGCAGCTTTATTGAGTGGTAACACTATCGCAAATGGTTTAATCGAAGTAAAACCAAACGTAAAATTCAAAGAAGTTTTAAAAAGAGTTGATTTATCAGGAATCGTTGCAAACGCAAGTTGCGACTTTACGGATGCGGGAACTGTTGCATTAACTGAAAGAATTTTAGAGCCAAAAGAATTACAAGTAAATTTAGAGCTTTGTAAAACACCTTTCCAATCTGATTGGGAAGCTATTTCAATGGGTTTTTCTGCTCACGATAATTTACCTTCAACTTTTTCTGATTACTTTATCGGATTAATGGCGGGTAAAATTGCAGAAGCAACTGAAAACAGCGTTTGGAGTGGTACAGAAGGAGCAGGTTCTTTTGACGGTTTCTCTACACTATTAACAGCAGCAACCTTACCAGCAGGTCAGGACATCGTTGGAGTTGCAATTGATGCATCAAACGTAATTGACGAGTTGGGGAAAGTTGCAGATGCAATTCCTTCTTCTTTATACGGTAACGAAGACCTATATATATATGCTTCTCAAAATGTTTTTAGAGCTTACAAAAGAGCTTTAGGAGGATTTGCAGCTAACGGAGTTGGGGCAAACGGAGTTAATGCACTTGGTAACAACCAAGATATTGACGTTCAATATTTCGACGGTGTTAAAATTGTAGCAGCAAACGGATTAGCTGATGATACAATGGTAGCTACTTTAAAATCTAACTTATATTTTGGAACTGGACTTTTAGCAGACCATAACGAAGTAAAGGTTTTGGATATGGCTGATTTAGATGGCTCTAAAAATGTACGTTTCATTATGAGATATACAGCAGGAGTTCAAATTGGAGTTTTAGAAGATGTAGTTTTCTATTCTTAGTATCAAATAAATAAATAATAAAAAGGGGTAGGTAGTTCATCTGCTTACCCCTTTTTTAATAACTTAAAACACACAAAACAATGGCTTGTATTTTAACATCGGGTAGAGGATTACCTTGTAAAAGTTCAGTTGGTGGCTTAAAGGCGGTTTATTTCGCAGACTTTGGTACACTTGGAACGGTTACAGAAGTAGCGGGAGAAATTACAGCAATAAGCGGTACACCTGACTTTTTCAAATTTGATATAAAAGGAAATTCTTCTTTAGAAACTGCAATAAACAGTTCAAGAGAAAACGGAACTACTTTTTATACACAAACTTTAAATTTAACTTTGACTACTTTAGACAAAGCTACACAAGAACAAATCAAATTATTGGCTTCGGCACGTCCACACGTTGCAATTGAAGATTATAACGGAAATTTCTTTTTGGTAGGTTTAGAAAATGGAGCAGAAGTAAACGGAGGTACAATAGTTTCAGGAGCTGCAATGGGAGACCTAAGCGGATTTACTTTGACTTTAGAAGGTCAAGAAGTAGCACCTGCAAATTTCACAGTTTCAACAGTAGTAACAGACAACACAAGTGCGGTTGTAATTGACCCAAACGCATAGTATTGTAATTATTTTTATTAAAATTAAAGGGATTCTTAATTGAGTTCCTTTTTTTTTGCTTTAAAAAATAAAATAGCAAAATAATAGTATTATATAAGTATGAAGTATTTAACACCTAATGACGACACCCTACAAGTGCTAAAATTTATTCCAAGGGAATATACCAATTTATGTACTTTAACGTTAAGAGACGACCAAACCAACGAAACAACGTCTTATGATGTTTCTGCTATTAGGTCAGGAAATTATAGTGTTATTTCTGAAATTATAAACAACTTAAAAGAGGGTCATTTTTACGATTTAAAAATATACAATACGCAAGGAGTAGAATTAAACGACTTAAATATAATTTATAGAGACAAGGTGTTTTCAACAGACCAATCAATTAACCAAGTTTTAGGAAATAGCTATACAATCAATAAGGATGGATATAAGAGCCAAGGTGGTAATAACGATTTTATAATATTATGAGCAAAAACATAAACAGAAACAGGAAAACTGTACCAACAAAAAGCAAAAGTAACTCAAAAATTAGTTTTGTTAATTTAAGCACTTACACAAGTCCTGAAATAATAGAAACCAAAAATAAAGAGTGGGTTGAGTTTGGTGCTAATAACAACTATTTTCAATTTTTAATAGACCGTTATAATGGTAGTGCAACAAATAACGCAGTTGTAAACGCTATCAGTCAAATGATATATGGGAAGGGTTTAGATGCTACAAATAGCGGTAAAAAGCCTGAACAATATGCGAGAATGATTTCTTTGTTTAAAAAGGATGATGTTAGGCGTTTGGCTTATGACTTAAAATTAGCGGGACAATGCGCAATGCAAGTAATTTATTCCAAGGATAAAAAAAGTATTGAAAAGGTTGAACATTTACCAATTGAAACATTAAGAGCTGAAAAATGTAGTGCTGATGATAAACAAGTGCAAGCTTACTACTATCATCCTGATTGGGTTAATGCAAAGCCAAGCGACAAGCCTTTAAGAATACCATCTTTCGGGTTATCAAAATCTCCTAATCCTATTGAAATTTTATACATTAAGCCTTATAAAGCAGGGATGTACTACTATTCTACACCCGACTATCAAGGTGGTTTGCAATATGCTGAACTAGAAGAAGAAATTTCTAATTATCATTTGAATAATATTATGAACGGACTTGCTCCTTCTATGTTAATCAATTTTAATAATGGCACACCCGATGAAGAAGCGCAAACTTTAATCGAAAACAAAATACAGCAAAAGTTTTCAGGTAGCTCAAACGCAGGAAAATTCATTTTAGCTTTTAACGATAATAAAGAAGCACAAGCGGACATTACACCTGTTCAATTATCAGATGCGCATAATCAATACCAATTTTTAAGTGATGAATCACAAAAGAAAATAATGGTGGCCCACAGAGTTGTTTCGCCTATGTTATTAGGAATAAAAGATTCGAGTGGATTTGGTAATAATGCTGATGAATTAAAGACAGCTTCAATATTAATGCACAATACGGTTATTATACCTTTTCAGGAACTTTTAATAGATGCCTTTGACAAAATACTTTCTTTTAATGGTGTTTCTTTAAACCTATATTTTAAGACCTTACAGCCTTTGCAGTTTTTAGATTTAGAAAATGTACAAGACGAAGAAACAAGAGAAGAAGAAACTGGTGTTAAAATGAAAAAAATGTTTTCAAAATTAGAGGAATACGGAGAAGACGAAGATTTAGAAAATTGGGAACTTATTGACGAAAGACAAGTTGATTATGATTTAGAGGATGAACTAGATAACGAATTAGAAAAATTAAAATCAAAAAATAAAAGTTTATTATCTAAGGTTTGGAATTTTGTAACAACTGGAACAGCAAGACCAAACGCAAAAAGCGAGCAAGACGGAGAAAATGAAGAAGAAGTAAAATTTAAAGTTCGTTATCAATACGCACCTTTGAGAGCGAGCGATAATAGTAGAGGTTTTTGTCAGAAAATGGTATCGGCTAAAAAAATATATCGCAAAGAGGATATTATTGCAATGGGTTCGAAAAAAGTCAATGAAGGGTGGGGATTGAATGGAGCTGATACATATAGTATTTGGCTATATAAAGGCGGCGGAGATTGCCATCATTTTTGGATGCGTAAAACGTATATGGCAAAAGGAAAAAATTTAAAACCCGATGTTGGAAACCCAAAGGCAGAAGTAAGTGTAAACAAAGCAAAAAAAGAAGGATTTAAACCCGAAGTAAATGCAAAAGAGGTTGCAATGCGACCAACAGATATGCCGAACAACGGATTTGTAAATAAATAATATATATGGCAACAGCACTTTTTATAAGTAGAACGGACTTAGTAAAAAATTCAATTATTGACGGAAACGTTGATACTGATAAATTTATTCAGTTTGTTAAAATAGCACAAGAGATTCATATTCAAAACTATTTAGGTAGTAAATTATATGATAGAATATCTGCTGATATTACAGCAGGAACTTTGGCAGGCGATTATTTAAACCTTGTTACGACATATATTCAACCAATGTTGATTCACTATGCTATGGTTGATTATTTACCTTTCGCAGCGTATCAAATTAAAAATGGAGGTGTATTTAAACATAGTTCAGAAAATAGCGAAACAGTAAGTAAAAGCGAAATTGATTTCTTAGTAAGCAAACAAAGAGATTTTGCAGAATATTACACAAGAAGGTTTGTTGATTACATTTGCTTTAATAGTGACGTATTTCCTGAATATTTAAACAATCAAGATTCTGACGTCGACCCCGATAGAAATACTAACCCTTCAAATTGGGTATTATAATATGAGTAAAAAAACATACAAACCAAAAGAAAAAAATTGCGTTAAATTAAAAAAATATTTAACAAAGGTAAAGGAAAAATAAAATGGCAAACGAAATATATTTGAAATCTTGGTGGGGTCAACCCTATAATTTAAACAATATATATTGGGGCTCAATATATGAAGATTATATATTGCCTTTATTATCATCTTTATATTTAACTTATATACAGAGAGTTCCAACAGATGGGGGTACTTTAGAAGATAGTGAATGTTTAAAAACAAATACAAGGAATTTTTAAAATAAAAAAATATGGCAACATTACCAACAATATTAATGATACCAAGTGGGTACAAATCAGGTTATTACGGAGTAGTTTACAACGTTTTACCTCAACAAAATAATAAAGTTTTTTATTACCAACAAAGCGGAAACGGTACAAGAGTAAATTCTAGCGGAGTAATAGAAACAAATGGAAGTAATTTGCCAAGATTGGACTACACAAATTCAAGTTGTCCGAGCTTATTATTAGAACCTCAATCTACAAATAAGTCTAGGTTTTCGGAATATTTTCAATATGCCCCTTTAACTGGCGCTTGGAGTAGGACAAACGTCACTGCATCGTCATCATTTTCAACAGCTCCTGACGGTGCAAATACTTCTACAAAAATAACACGAACAAGTACAGCAGCCGCTACTGGTGTAAACTCTTCTGTTGATATTACTGGAGGATATGTTACGGAGACAAATACGGCATCAGTTTACGTTAAAAATATAGATTCTACTCATTTGTTATTTAGAATGGAAAGCGGTGCAACTACTTCAAGTTATATAGATGCTAGTTTTGAGTTTGCAACAAAAGAATTTACTTTGCAATCTAGTTCTAGCTTTAATTTACTAAATTTAAAAGTAGACGAATTAGGCGGTGAATGGTATCGAGTTTCTATGACGTACCAAAATTCAGGGTATAATAGTAACAAGTTTTGGTTAGCTCCTTCAAATTCAGCAGACAGAAATTCAGTAACAGCAAATACAAGCGTTGAGCTTTGGGGTTCGCAATTTGAAAAGCTAGGGTATGCTAGTTCTTATATGGCTACATATAACAATACGGTTACAAGAAATCTCGAAATTTGTTATAGTGCAGGATTAGGTGTTGAGGTAAATAGCTCAAAGTCTAGCTTTTTTATTGATGTTATACCTTTTGATATAGACTACACGCAAGGAGTTGTATCAATAACAGATTCTACTATAAGCAATCATATAAATATATATTTTATTCCAAGCCTTTCACAGATACAAGTAACGAGTTCAGGTGGTGCAAATGTTACTATTCCAAACATAACAAACCTAAACCAAAGGTTTAAAATACTTATAACTTTTGAAAATAATAGTTTTAAGGTTTATATGAATGGGATTCTTAAAGGAGTTGATAGTTCAGCTTCATACCCTACTGGGTTAAATAATATACGTTTTGCAGACCCTACTAACAACAACGATTATAGATTTAAAGGGAATGTTTATGATTTAAGGTTTTATAAAGATGTAATACTAGGAGAAGCAGAAGCGATAGAATTAACAAGTATATAAAAAAATATTAAAATGGAGGAATACAAATTTAAAGGTAAATTAGCAAAATATAAATTTAAAACAAGGGAGCAATTTCAAGATAAATTTGAATCGTTGCATACCGTTAACGATAAAGGCGAATTAATACCTGACTTTGATTTTTCAATCGTTCAGATTGGAAACGTTATTTTAAAAGAAGCTCAATTTGATGAGGAAAAAGAAATACAAATAACAGAACCTGAATATGGAGAAGAGTATTTAGTCGATGCAATTTGGTACTTAAAAGACACTTTTAACGAAGATGGGGAGCTAGAAGAAAAAGACCACCCATACGGTTGGAAAACTTACTCGGTAGATAGTAAAATAACAGAGGGTGAAGGCTTTCATTCTTTTGCAGGTATTAACTACCAAGAAAATAAATTCTAATGAAATTAATTGATTTGAAAATATATGGTTTAAATGGTTTGGCAATGGCTTTGAATTTTGCTGAAATAGAAATAGGTTTAAAAATATTGCTTACTGTTGTTGTAATTGGTTATACATTGCAAAAATGGTACTTAATGAATAAAAATAAATAAATTTAAAATTTTTACTATATGAGCAAATACTTTAAGGAAATAGAAGAAAATATGGATATTGATTTTCTTGCTAAATTAGACAAAGCAAGAGAATACGCAAATATACCTTTTACTATTACTTCGGCTTATAGAACAAAAGAACATAATGCTAAAATCGGAGGAGTAGGTAATTCTAGCCATCTTAAAGGTTTGGCAGTTGATATTCGTGTAAATAGTAGTAGAGAACGTTTTTTCGTCTTAAACGCTCTTATTTTAGTTGGTTTTAACCGTATTGGAGTAGCTGAAACTTTTATCCACGTAGACGACGACAAAGAAAAAACTAATAACGTAATTTGGACTTATTAATATGGAAATAAATTTAATACTTTTAGCACCTAATGCACTGATGTTAGGTTTTCAACACCACGAGCCTGAAAAGGGGTTTGACTTTTCTGAATTAAATTTGTATTTAACATTTTTTCAAATCCAATTAAGATGGTAATATTAGAAGTCATTAAAAATATATTTGGTTTTGGTAAAGAAATTTTATTAAATAAAAATAAATTAAAAGTAGCTAAACAAGAACAGCAGTTTAAAATTGTAGAAGCTCAAACAAAGGCGACAGTAAACAGAATATTGTCAAATACTGATTCTGACAATCAAATAGATTTGATTACTAATCAACAAAAATCGGAAACTTTTAAAGACGAAGTTATTACTTATTTATTTTTAATACCTGTATTTATTGCTACAATTACACCTTTTATAATTGCCTTTAAAGAAAGTAATTTTATAAACCTTTCTAATGATATACGTATATCTTATGAAAATTTAGATAAATTGCCTGAATGGTATAAATATGTTTTAGGAGCTATTGTTATTGATGTACTTGGTTTTAGAAGTTTCGCAAGAAAATTAATTTCTAAATATATAAAGTAATTTATTAAAAGAACATAATTACTCTTTTATACAAGTAAATTTTTTTTGATAAGGTTTTTGCTAATATTTTTCGATAAATATATATTTTTAATATTACAAGCCGATTATATAAAAAGTAATGCTTTAGTTTTATTATGTGGTAAATTTACAGGAAATTTTTTTGAAATAGGTTATATTTATTAACAAGTTTTTTTTTATTTATTAACAATGCTTATTTTTATAAATATGTTAATAAGCTTTATTTGATTTTAGTCTTTAATATATATAATAGTTTTATATTTGTATTAAGATTAATATTTTTGTTTTTATTATTGTATTGTTTTTATCATTTTGTTTGAAAAGGGGTTCTTAGTTGAGTCCCTTTTTTTTGCTCTTAAAAATAAATTTAAAAAAAACGTTAATAAATTAGTTTATAAGTAAAAAAAGTTTTACCTTTGTAGTGTAATAATTAAACAACTACAAAAATATGACAACTCAAAGACCAATAGGACAATTAAAAAGCAAGGCAACTGTTTACTGCGAAATTTGTGGATGTAGCTCAAAAAGAAATTTAAAAGAATTTGTTTACGAAAACAATCCTGAAGAAATAAAAGAAGCTAAAAATAAATTAAAAGTAAAAGCTGAAAAAGAATACACTTGTAGGATATGTAAGTCAATAAAAAAGTAAGTATAAAAAATTTTAGTTTTAGTTAAATATTATTTATATATTTGCTTAACAATTAAACAAAATGAATTTAACAAACAATCAAATCAAAAAAAAATACCCTAGCGCAGACATAGAAGAAGGCGCATATATACTAGAGGGCGTAATTATAGAAGCAGGCGCATATATAGAAGCACGCGTAATCATAGAAAAAACAGCAATCATACGAGAAAACGCAATCATACGAGAAAACTCCTACATACGAGAAGGCGCAATAATAGGAAAAGGCGCAGTCATACAAGAACGCGCAGTCATACGAGAAGGCGCACGCATAAAAGCAGGCGCAGTCATACGAGAAGGCGCAGACATAGGGGTAGGTAGAAAAGAAGTTGACCAATCTTTAGTCATTTTAGGAATAGGGGCAACTAAAAAAATCACAGCCTATCGTTGCTCTGATGGATTGATTGTAAATATAGGTTGCCAAAATAAATTTAAAGGCTATCCATACAAGAAGATGAAAAAGGCAATTTCAAAAAAATACAATAAAGACCATTCTTATTTTCTAGCATTAAAAATCATTAAAAAATGGTATAAAAACCTTTAAACCCTAAACAAAATGAGAAATCAATTAAAATTTTTACAAGATTACGCAGATGCAACTGATAACATTTGGTTATCAAAAAAATTAGAAATGTTGGAATATGAAATTGAAATAGAATTAATTCAGCAGGCACTAAATGGTTTGGATAATAATAAACCCATATAATTATGATAAACGATGCAGCTTGGGAAAAGCTAAAAAAGCAAATAGAATACCATTTGAAAGAAGATTCTAATTTAACGGATATAAAAATAAATTATCAAATTAAAGAACCTAAATATGGTACAAAAAATTATTTAAACTTAAAAGTTTCAATTAATTAAAAAAAAGTTGTATATTTACACAAATTAAAACCTATTAACCAATAGGTATAACTATTAGTTAATATAATATAAAATAGTATATTTTTTAAAATACAATTAATAATAAAACTAAATAATTATGACAAGTCTAGGATTTTTACTCATCGCATTATGTACTATATGCACCGTCGCTCTTATAAATAGTGATTATTACAACAACTATTAACCAATAATAAAAACCAATAATAAAAATGAAAGAATTACAAGAAATTCAATCGGAGTTAAAAGCTCCAAAGAACCAAAGAAATAATTTTGGTAAATACAACTACCGAAGTTGTGAGGATATTTTAGAAGCAGTTAAGCCGCTTTTAGCAAAATATAAATGTACATTAACTTTATCTGACGAAATAAGAGAATTGGGAGGGTTAATATTTGTAGAATCAACAGCGTTTATGCAATGTAATGAAAATTTTTGGGAAGCAAGGGCGCAGGCAGGAATAGACCCAAACCGTAAAGGGATGGATATTGCTCAAAGTTTTGGTAGTAGTTCATCTTATTCAAGAAAGTACGCTTTAAATGGCTTGTTTTTAATTGACGACACAAAGGACGCTGATAGTACAAACACCCACGGAAAAGCACCTAAAACACAAGCAAAAGAGTTAGAATGGTTAAATAAAGGTACGCCTGAATTTACAAAAGTACAAGCTTATTTAAAAGGTGGTGGTACTATGGAAAACGTTTTAAAAAAGTAT